>OBHU01001176.1_pt1 | contig 14464 bp, 9 predicted proteins | sample 1519071 | NCBI WGS metagenome assembly OBHU01 (sample SAMEA2452135, study PRJEB22498) | human gut metagenome
CTATCGTGTTCCCGTTGGTATCTCTCAATTATCGGTTGCCAATATCCCGGCAATATCCGTGTAAACTCCAACCGGATAACGTGGTAAATAATACGCAACGCAACCTTTGTGGGATATGCTTTAATAAGATTGCGGAATGCGTTTTGCAAATATACATACATAAAAACATAAGTAAGCGATTTAATTACTACTTTGGCGGCTTCATTATCGCCACATTGCAGCATAACGGAATAAATTACGTGTATGATACCCACATATAAAAGCAATTCCGCCAACGCATTCTTAAACTTACTAAATCGAAAGTTTTTGCAATGCCTTACACTTACACCGTCCGCCCGCATACCAGCCCAAATATTGAAAGCAAACATAATGACTAATGCGTACATAAAACCCGCCGTTGGGGTTAAATAGGCTAAAATAGGACTTAACGACGTGGCGAATATCATACGCCATTGTTCCCATGTAAAAAGTTTATTCATATCTTTAATGATTAAAGGGCGGACGGTTTCCCGTCCTCCCTTTGGTTAATGGTTATTGGCAAAAATTCGCAACGAAATTGCGGTAACAAACATCGCCAATTGATAAATACCCGTTGACGTTGGGGTGTACGCCGTTCGTATCGACCCATTCAGTAACCCTGGTATTTCGGGTATTAACGGCACGTTCGTCGTGCGGCATATTATATTCGGTGTCGAACTCGGCAGATACGTTCACAAACTCCACAAAACCGGAATATTCCGGGCGGTTCGCAAATTCTTGGTATGCGTCGTTTTGGTTCAATGCCGTAACAACCATACCGTAACCGTCGGCGTAAGACGTTCCGGTTGCGTCATAATTCGCACCCATACCGCCCCGGACGCTCGGAACCTGAACCCCCATAATTTTTAATTTGGCGTTTGGGAACTCGGCGTGTAACGTGTCGGCAAATATTTTTATTTGGTTCAACACGCTTGTAAAATCAGTACGACCGGGCGTTTGTTCGTTCCACGATAACAGCGTATAAACAACGTCTATTTTACCCCCGGCAACGGCGTTGGCGTAAGGTATGAACGACATTTTGTTGTTATCCCAATCCCAAAGCGGGTTTTGCGTATCCCGCGCAACACTTGTATAAGTAATCGTTGCGTCCCCGGTTCCGCTTGACTTGGTTAGCGTACCACTTGCGGACGGTGCGGGCGTCAACGCTGTAACAGAACAAAGGATATTACCCGTACCGCCTGTAACATTGACCTCCATAACGGTAAACGTATTCCCGTTGTTGGTATATACCGCCCCAACTGATAACGACGTTACGCCCGTTACTTGGAACCTGTATGCGGGTCGCCCTTGCTGTGTATAACTTTCCCACGTCCAACCGCCAACGCCGAAATATCCCGTTGTCCCGTTCTGTTTGGAACCGACAAAGGCAATATTGGTTAACGCTTTCCCCGCCGGGGTTCCTCCGGTTCCGGTCAATCGCCTGTTAGCCTCGGCGCACCATGTACCCGCCGCCGTAAGGCTATCCCCGAAACAAGCGACGTTAAGATTTGCCGCCGGGGATTGCACAACGTTACGTGTAACCAATTGGCACGTTTTCGACGCCAAAACGTTACGGTCGTCGTCCTTAACGGTAACGGTAAAAGTCGTTGTTCCCACGTCCGCCACGGTCGGCGTATATTGGAAATAACGGGGGTATTTGTTGCCCTTTGAACACGTAACCAATATATCGTATTTGTAAGGGTCAACCGCTTGTATCATTCCACGGAAAAACAATTGCAAGGTATCCCCGACAATGGCGTTTATCGTATCTGGCAAACTGATATTTACCGGGTCGGGCGGCGTTACCCCGATACGGCTTGCAATATCCGCTATTTGGTCGTCGTTCAATACGTAATTATCTTTTATAATCCCGACACGGAAATAAAACGGGGCTCCGCCCACTGATACGGCGTACGTTTCCGTCATATTTCCATTTGTGGAGTATCTGTCAAATTGGTATCCATTATCCGGTAAATATGGATACGGTCCGTTGTACCCTCGGCGGACTACATATTGGTTGCACCAATACATTAAAAACAAAACCTTACCGTCAGCGTTGGCGATTGTTTGACCGAACGGAACGGCGATATACTTTGTTTCGCCGGGCGCAACGCTTACGTCAACCGTGACGTCGGCTAACTTTGTGCCGTCATAGTCCGTATCGAATATTGCGACCCTCAATTGCGTAATCGGGTCGGCTCCTCGGTTAATTACACATACCTCGGCGGCGTCAAAGTTTTTGCGTACCCCGATATGACAACCCCAACCGCTAAACGTGGACGACACATTTTTATTGGTAAAATCGTCCGTTTCCCATTCTTGCGCATTGTCTAATTGTGGCGAATTATCAAACACACTATCCCAACCCCTTTTCAACCCTGCGATTTGAGTTTGCATCTTGGCGACTGTTTCGGTAATATCAAAACCGGAGAATTGCGACCAAATACCGCCCGCAAAGATTTTAGGGCTTAACGCCCAACCGTCGAACCCGTATAAATTAGTAATCTCCGCCGGGGTTTCCTGTTGGATTGCGTCCCAATCAACAATAAGCCACGAACCCTCCGCAACTCCGGTTACTACTTTCATCAACCAATATTTCGACCCTGCAATTTGCGCTCCGGTAAATGTTGCGAGTCCTTCCAATTCTGCCGTACCCGCTAAAAAATCGGGGTTAGCATTATAACGATACAATCCAATTGTATGCACCGTTGGTCTTATTATGGAAAGCGAATACCATTTTGCCGGGTCGTATTCCATGTTGATATAACCGTTAATCAAAAAACGGTTCAAACCCAAAGCGACCAACGTCGCCGACAACGGTATTTCCTGCCAAAGCGGGAATAAATCTAACCGGGACGTTTCCGCCAACGTGCGATAAAAACGACGGGTTCCGCTATAATTGGAAATATCCAAAGCGTCGCCCGGCATCAACAACGGGGCGTCTGTGCTTACGTTCAAAATGATATACGCCGCATTTTCCGGGGCTGTTACCACTCTAACCGTACCGCCCAACGCTAATTCCGAACCCAACATATTATAATTTGCATCGAACCAAATTATTTGTTGTGCATTTATCCGGTACGTTGACCCGGCAACAACGGGGTAATACGGCGACATCCAATAAGACGGATTTGTTGCTAAACTGTAATTCGTCCAATTGAAATAATACCCCTTTTTGAAATCATTAATTGACGCTACATTATACCCGGTGCGGTCAATATCCCCTTTCGCCAAATACTTGTTACCGTAATAATCGACGGGGAATGGCGACACGGTTGTTAATACCCACGCCCCCGCCGAATTATTGGATATGATATTGAACCCGGCGGGAACCGTCAACCCAAAATTTGCATACTCTCCGGGCGTCCCCGCTATATAAAAAACGTTTTGGTCGGGCGTCCCCGGATTGGTTGTACTATTTGCAACGCCCTTAAACGTTGCGTTTGCCCCCACGGAATTAACGATTGAAAGTAATGTACTTTGCAAAATCGTTCCCGTAATTTCGTTGTTGCCGTTCGCCTTAATTACGGCGACAATTGCGGCTTTCAAATCGGTATAATTTGCCATATCTCAAAAGTAAAAAGTTACTGATTATTGTTGAAATCGTTATTGAAATCGTTATTGAAATCGCCCCGGCTCGTTGGGGTGTATCCCCGTCCGATTTTCTTAACCACGGTTGTGCATTCAAATTCACATTCAACGGATGCTAAATTCCCTTGCGTTTGCCATTTGGGGGTAATTAAAAACGTGTCGCAATCGTATTTCCTGCCTTGACTATATACAGTTACAAAATCACTCATACGGATTAACCGCATTACGTCGCAAAGGTATTCGGGGGCTAAAAAGATAAACCGAAACGTTTTTTCCGATATTTGTTTTTCCGAAAAAAAATACCCGTCCCGTTCTTCGCCCTCTTCCTCAAACTTGTATTCCGGCTTTCCCAACTCCGAACATACGTAAACCCGGTTTTTGAATTGCACGCCCTCGTAAACGATTTGCCCGCCGTCAACCTCCATATTGGCGGCGTCGCTCCATTCAACGCACAAATAACCGTCCATTCCGCCGGAAATCCACGTAAATACATCGGAATAATACCGTTGTACGCCGTCGTTAATTACAATCATATAACGCCCCTCCGGGAAATCTAAAGCCATCGGCAATAAACCGGGATAAACAATAACATCATAACCGTAATTTGCAAACCGGACAATCTGCAATCCGGTTTCCAACATCGGCGTTGTTATGTCCGCCAATATCCGGGTAAATTTATAATCATACAACCGAACCGATACAATGTTATTTGAACGGGTCGGGCGTATAATTTGAAAAGGCAATATTTTATTCAACGGCGTAAACAACGGGTAAACGTCGCCATACGCATACGATTTTTTATAATATTGGTATTGCACGCCCTCGTAAAACGGCAATACGGATAAATTATTATTCGGTGTCATACTTCAAAGTTGTTTTAATTGAACGACTGCACAAATTTACACTTAATTTATCAACTTGACCGTTACCGATATAAGTTTTTATTAGCTGCATCGGGTTTGGGTCGTCATTTGCCGGGAAACTAAACGTTTGTTTCTTCTTTCTCTCAATACCGTATGCGTAAACCTCGGAACCGTTTATTGATACACGACGGGCGGGTAAATCATATAACCAATACGGGGATTGCAGATTGATAAACGCCAAATATCCGTTTTGCAAAAAGTATTCGACCCCGTTAATAGTTTGGCGGGTAAATGGTAATATCCATTGCGACCCGGACGTTGGCGGAACGGCGGCAAACAAGGCGAACCCGTCGGAACTCATATTGCCGGGGTTTAACAACATCATATCAATATCGGACGTAAAGTTTGATATATTAATTTCCTCAACTTTTCCCGGCGTTACATACTTGCTAATTACTTGTATCGGCAATCCCTCAAAAGCCGCCGTAACGTCGTCCATCCATTCAAATTGGTAACGTTCGGGCAAATCGACCTTATCAAACGAATATTCCGATGTGTTGAACGCCCACGGTTTCCCGTTGCGCAAATTCAATTCCTTTGTCAAATCGTGGCTTAATATAGCCCCGCCGGAATAGGAACCGCCATTGCGGAAATATTGGATATGCTCAATTTTAAATTTGCCGTCCTCAATGAACCAATAACATTTGAAACAATCCCGTAACATATTGGTAAATTGTTGTAAGGTTGTCGGGGCTTTTTGTGCGGGTTGCTGATATTCCCCGTTTATAATATTGGTTTTCTGTGATACAAGCAAACGGAAATTCAACCCGGATATTGGGTTGTTTCCGCTGTATAAAAATTGGCTGTATTCCGCCGTGGCTGCGTGGGTAATACCGGGCGCAATCTGATTGAGCAAAACAGATATACAAGACGCAACCGGGAACGCATCCCGCAAAGTATATGCTTTTCGGGCTTTTTCCTCTAATATCCAATCCAGCAAATAAAATCCAAACCATAACGACGCATAACGCCACGTTGACCGGGCGATTGGATAAAACGTTTGTCCGAAAATGGAATAGGGCGGCGCAAAATACTTTCCGTTGTCCGCTAATCCCCACTCGGTCGGGGTGTCTGAAAAGTTGTTTGAAATAAACGCCACGTCGATTGCGTAACCAATCGCACGCCTATAATTACGGTTATTATCAACTATATCATCGGCGGGCAATGGATATGTATTAAGGTCGTCGATTTTCTCCACGTCGCACAAATACCGGGCATATATATTATAACTTTTCATATCGGCGTGCATTGTTCCGGTTGCCCCGGAACCCTCAACGGCGGTTAAATCAAATTCCAACGTATCAAACGGTTCCTGCGTTACCTTTTGATAACGAAACATTACCGTATCGTCGGATTGTTTCCGTATTTCAACTACAGCAATACCAAACGGCAACCCCTCGTTTATTCGTTGTTGTGAAATATAGATATAATAATTAACATTCAATTCCGGGTATAATTTCCCCTCGAATACGTCCGCACTTGCACCCGTCGCCATTCGTCCGGTATAAAGCCCGGATATTACCGCCGGGGAACCGTTGGACGTAATTTGTATTTCTTTCAATATATTGCACAAAGCAAAATGATAGGTTTGTACCAATGCGTTTTGGTCGGTCGTGGCGTTTGCGTCTTGCTCCCAATTCGTACCGCCCAAAAAACAAGAAACAACACTATCGCCCGGAACGTATATTTGAATTAATGGACGCTTGTTTATCGTTATCCGTTGTATTGTCGGGGCTAACGTTATTAAATTGTATTCCTTTTCCAACCCCGCCAACACGTCGTTATAATCGTCGATTGCGTCCGGTTGTACAACAACCTTTTTATCGTAATCGGTAAACGTGCAATCGGTTTTCATAAATTTACCTTGAAAGTATTGGAACCATGTACGCCCGCCGTCGTCGCTCTTTTCAATGCAATACAAAAATTCCGTATCGAATGATTGGCGGTTAATGTAGTCGTAATCATCCCGGACAAAGGTAATTTTGCCGGATAACTTGGCACGATAAAACCGTTGGTTCGTTTCTAATTCGTACTCTTTTGCCAAATCGTCCTTATAAATCGGATGCACGGTTTGACCTTGTAAGACGTTCGGGGCGTCCAACGTCCCCAACTTCAACCATGCCGTCCCGTTGGCGTATTGCGCTTTGCTTACATTAAACCGGATATATGCGGCGTTGCTCGGTATATCAAATTCCGTATTTGTGGCGGTCGGGTCGCTTCCCCAACCGCCGATAATCTTTTTATTGCTGTCATAAAATGCGCCCCCGGCTTGCGGGGTGTAATTCTGAAACAATTTGCGGGGGTACACGTTACCAACCGGGACAAAAGTACGGGTATAATAGAAATTTGTATTATTCCCGTTAATATTTCCGGTCGTGTTACTTATCACCCCGTTTGCCAAAAACGCATTTACAAATGAATGTCTATAAATCGGGTTCATATCAATTTTTAATTTTACGTGTCAAATTCTTGTAAACTTCAATAACATTGCCGTTGCCATCGGTATAACGACGGCGGCGGTTTTGCTCTTTAATTTCCCTTACATCGTCTTTCAAATCCCGCAAATCCGGGGCGTTGTTTTGTTGAACCGTTACATTAACGCCGTCGGTATTGTAGGCATTAAGGTACTTTTGGGCGAACGTTCCCCGGTTCAAACTATTAATTACGTCCGGGATTATTCGGCGGAACCTCCGGGAATTACGTTTATTAATAACGGCGAAAAATTCCCCGCCCTCGGCACGCCTCCGGGTTCCATCCGGTTTGGTTCCTAAATCCACATCGTCGCCGGATTGGTGGGAACCGCCCGCCAACATTTCAACCGTACCATCGCCGTAACTTTCCGAACCCCCGGCGTTGGCGGACTTGGATAATTGGGCGGCTTTAATTTTGGCGGCGGCAAAGGAACCCCACATTATTGCAATAGCCGGAATTGCAAAGGGAAAACCTAATTGGCTCCATATTAAAGCGGACGCCGTTACAAGGTTTCCGATTTGTTGGATTGTTTGGATTGCTTGTTGTGCCTTTTGCGCCTTTTGTTGCTCCTTTAGGGCTTTTTCTTGGTTCTTTTTGGCTTGGTCTAACTCCTTTTGTGCCATTGCAACGTTATTGGCGTAACCGTTCGCCCGTGCCTCTAATTCCGCATCTAATCGGCGTTGGCTTGCGTCAATCTCTTTGTCGGCTGCGGAAACGGCGGCGTCGGCGGCTTGTACCTTTGCATCCAAAAAACTATTTAATTGCTCAATGGCAAAGGAAACGGACGTACTTATTGCCTCCTTTTGGTCGTCGTCCAAATTAAGCCCAAACAAACCGTAAATGTCTGTTCCTCGTTCCTCTCCTTTTGACTGCTCAATTTCTTGGTCAATCTTTTTTATTGTGTTTTGAATTGTTTGTACTTCAACATCTGACAATTTATTGGCTGCTTGCTTGTTCAATTCTAATACCTTTTGCAAACGTTCCTTTTCTGCCTGCAAACGGAATTGGGTTTTCCGGGCTTCTGAATTTCTTAATAAATCAAATTCAGATTGCGCCAACGCTTGTTGTTGGTCAAACATCATTAATTGCGTTTGCAAATATTCGTCGGCAATTGCGCTTCCCTTAACGTCAAATCCGGCATTAATTACCTCGGCGTCCTGCTGTTGTCCGGTCGGCTTTTGCTCATTCTGCAACAATGCTGTTTGTCTTTCATTCTCTAACAACTGCATACGCAATTGTCGTTCCTGCTCGCTTCCCTGCTTAACCGCTTGCAAACGTAATTCAATGCTTTCTTTCTGCAATGCCAATTCTTGCAACTGCCGTTCTTGCTCTATTTTCAACAACGCCTCTGTCTGCTGCTGTTCTAACGCCGTAATTGTTGCGTTTATCGCCTGCCGTCCGGTTTCGTTCAAATCCTTTTCGGTCTGTAATTGGTGTTGCAAATCCTCAATCTGTCGGGAATACTGATATTGCGTTTGCTGCCTACGCTTTGCCCATTCGTCGGTTTCCAACTGCAATTGTGCATCCTGCAATTTCCGGGTTGCCTCCAAATTCTTTTTATAAGCCGCTTCAATTTGCTTTGCTTGTTGTTCTGCTGCCTTTTCCGCATCGCTTTTACCCCTTGGCGTTACGGTTGGGTTCTGTGTCGTTACGGGCTTATTGTCTGTTTGTGGCGTCGGGGTATCTCCAACAGAAACCGGGATTGTTAACGGTTTTATTTTCTTTTGCATACCCTCCAAACCCTCTTGGAAATTTTCTGTTATGTCTTTAACTTGGGCTTTAACCAAATTTCCGTACGCTGCTGCATAATCTGCCAATCCTTTTTTTACGTCGTCAAAATCTAACGTAAACGCCCCCTTTAATGCGGTTCCGGTTGCTTTGACTATATCAATAAAGAATCCAAACAAATTTCCCAACGTATCAAATGTTGTTTTGAATCCGGCAACAATCCCATTCCAAATTGCACGTATCAAAACACTTTCATTGTATAACTCAATCAAGTAATTGACAACATCAATAACCCCTTTTATTATCGCCGTCAATCCTTGGTTAACAAAAACTTTTGCCTGCGTTGTCAACGTTTCAAAATTTCCTCCGGTTGCGTCAAACAATCCGGATAATGCGTTTTGCAACTCAATTTGGCTTTGCAATTGTTCCTCCTGCAATTGCGCCAAAACTCCGGCTTTCCCTTTTACTTCATCCATGTTTGTTGAAATATCTTTCAACGTGCGCAAATACTGCAATCCGGCGTCCTCTCCGGGACCCCCGAATATATCTGCAATTGCAGCCCCGACCGTTGCCGCATTATCCGGCAATTCTGCCAATTTTGCGGAAACGTCTTGTATAACATCGAACGTTGTTTTGGTTCCGGTCTGCAAATCTTTTTGAACTTGTTCCGACGAAATACCGATACCGTCCAAAGCCGCCGCCGTCGCCGTCGTCATTTCACGCAAACGCAAATTTGCCTCCTTAATTGCGTCAACGCCTTTGTCCGAAAAGATACCCATTTTGTTTGTTTGGGCTACAATCGCAACAAATTGGTCTGCTGATATTCCAGCCTCTTTGAAATATGCCGGGTATTCTTTCAACGTGTCTAAAAATTCCCCGTTCGCATCGGCTCCGGACAAAAAACCATCCTTAACCAACTGCAATGCCTCATTTGCAGAAATACCAAATTGTTTTGATAATGCGTTTGTTGCAATCAATGTTTCCCGGAAATCTGCGCCGAACGAATCTGCGACGGCTTGCACCTCATTTCTAAACGCTTTCAAATCATCGCCACTTTTCCCGGTAAATTGTTGCGTCAATCTCGTTGCCTCAACTAACCCGGCGTTATAATCGTACCACCATTTAAACGCCGCACCCGCCGCCGCAATTCCGGCAATCGCCAAAAAAACCGGGTTTGAAAGTAATCCCAACAAAGTTTTTCCCAATGCTTTTGCCCCGTCGCCAATAGCTGTAAAAACGGCTTTACTTTCAGCCCCGCCACGTCCTAACGCCAAAAGACTTTCGCCAAATGCGCTATTTAAACCTAACGTTTCTTTTAATTTGTCGCCATACGCAATAATTGCGTCGGACGCCTCCGTATAATTTCCGACGTTCAATTGAAATTTCCCGGTTGCTTCCTGCAAACGTTTCATTTCTTCGTATATTTCTTTGGTTTGTGCAACCAATTTTCGCCCCTCCTCGGTGTTTTCCCGTTCGGCTTTAGTCATGTTGTTTAAATAAATCTTATTCAATGAATATTGCGCCGATAAACGGTTATAACTACCCTCGGCGGATTGATTTATTTTCACAATCAGTTTATTAATTTGGTTCGCTTCCTGTTGTGCCAATTTTAACTCGGCTAACTTTTTGGCGTTCTCGCTTTCTGCAAACGCCAAATCACGTTGCGCACGTGCCAAACGTTCCGCATCGTCTGCGGCTTTCTTGGTTGTGTTCCTGCCGTCCTCGGTTGCCCCGGAAACCTTTTGCAGAACCGCCGCCAACTGAATTGCTTCCGCCCTAATATTTTTCAACGCATTTGTATATGCGTCTGAAAGTTCATCCAATTGCTTTATCAAATCAGTAATCGAATTATCGGGGCTTACCAAATCAGAATATTTAATTGGGTTGTTGTTATCTGCCATATATCCGACTATTTATTTTGTTATTTTCGGGCAATTTGCCCTACAATCAATTTTCTTTTCTCAAATGTATAATTTATCGTCTGAAAAATAAAACGCCTTAAATCGCCTTATTTTGGCTTTTTCTGCTTGCTTTTTTCGCTTGCTCCTTAATGTATTCAAATGCGTTGTAATATTCCAAAACGGTAAACGATTTTGGGTTTACGTGCAAATGTTGGGACAACATCAAACACATATTTTCAAACTGCTTGTCGTATTGTATTTCCACGCTATCCGACCCGCTAAACGATTTAGGTTTTGTATAAGTCAACAACAACGTCGTAATATGGTCTATTTCTTCCCGTTTGTCGCTTTCGTCCCCTTGTATTATCGCATCCAACATTAACAACGTGCGTTGCTTCAATTGGTCGTAATACTCTTTAATCGTGGCGTCGTCGAATAGTTTAGGAAAATACAATTGCAATTCTTCATCTATTTTTTTTTTGACCGCTTCCAATTGGGCGGTCAACTCGGCGTTCGGCGCATCGGCGAATAAATCCAATACCTTTTGCAAACCGTCCGCCGTCATATCGTTGTATTCGGTTCCGTCCACGGACTTAACCAAACAGGCAAACGCCAAATACTTTGGCGATATGGCGGATTGGACGAAATAAACGTTTTGCCGCAAATTATCCAATTCCTTTTCCGCCAAATCCGGCTTTTCCTTTCGGATAAACCGGATTGCCTTTTCAATATGCGCATCCCAATCGTTCAAATCCGACCCAACCCCGGCGTCGATAAGCAACATTTTGTTAAATGCGTGAAATCGCAAAATCGGCAATTCGTCGATACTGTCGTACAACACAACCGCCCGTTCCCCTATCTTTGTCGTTTTCATAAGAGTATGCGGGTTATGACTGTTGAACAAAACGGAACCAATAACAATGCCGGGTTCCCGGTGCATATAGCAAACAGGACGGACAAAACGACCCCCGCCCACCATGATAAGCAAAAGCCGCAATTGAACATCTTAACAAAAAAGTCGTTGCCGTGAACTTGGACGTACTCAATAACGCCCCACTTTTTTAACAGGGTCAACAGGAACGCCGCCACGGTTGCCACGACCAAAACCCAAATAATGAAAGTTACCATATCGTTAAATGTTACAAGGTTGATTAACTGACAATACACCCTCAAAGCGAAAACCGCCGAACGGGTGCATTAAAAATTGATTATCTATTTCGTCCAACGTAAACCCACGGTACACGTTTTCCGCCAACTCATAAATCCGGTTTATTACAATCGTCCCGTCTTTCAGCCAAAAACCGCCATTTAGGACGGTCAATATTTCGTTCTTCAATGCCTCGGTATTCCGGTTGTTGAGTTGACCGGGGTAAACCTTGCGCAAATCGAACCAAACAATAAGGGAAAATGGGGCTTTAATCTCGCTTTGCTCTTTGGGAACCCAACCGACCGTTTGCGGGTCGTCTATCCAAAAGAACGAAAAATTGCCAATATTGGCATCCGGGGAAACGTCGATATAATCATTGTCGCCTCTCCATTCCGTCCCGCCCGCATATACGTTCGGGGTATAATAGCGTTTGCCCTGTATCACTTTGGCGATACGTTGCGCCCGCCCAAATGCGACGTCCAACCAAACGACGTTATCCATTAACCCGGTTTGTATGTTCCCCAAAACCCGGTCGATTAAAACCGGGTTGGGAATTATAGGGGTTGTTCTCTTATTCGTTGCCATATAATACGTTTTTTGCTTTCTTCATTAAGTCCGGGAATATATATTGCCAAATCAACGCCGCAATATTTTCGTCCGTCAATCCCAATATTTGCCGCCCGTACTTTTTTATTAAGTCCTCCGTTTTGAAATCCGACGCTTTTATTTCAAACTGTTTGTCGCCGACTTCCAAAAAAAACGACGCTTCAAAATCCCCGGTATCCCGTAACGTTACCCGGTTTGTCGGTTGTCCCTTTTCCTCCTTTATGGCTATCGTCAACGGCGAATACGGGGCGTAATCCATAATATCCACGCCCAAACGGTTAATACCTTGTTCAAACAATTGTTCCTCGGCATTCATATCAACAATATAGGCGTCATTGTCCCAAATGATTTGTTGAATGTATGCGCCGGACGATAACCCGTTGTTGAACGTGGCAACCCGGTTGCGTAAATCCTGTATTGACTTTAACCCCGCCATAATCTTACGTTGTCCGGTATTTTACACCGTGGTTATTACAAGTAAGGCAAATACGGTCGATACCCTGCGTATCCAACCGCAACGCCTCGTATGCTTTTTTAAGGTCATAACCCAAACCGCCGGGGCGACCCTCAACGTTGCCGTCCAATTCGTAAAGAATTTCCAACCGGGTTGCGTTTACTTGGTTCCGGTTTACCTTAACATCGGGGTTCATTGCCAACGTGCGCAACATGATTGCGGCGACCTGTCGTTGGATAACCGTTTGGAAAATCTGCCTTTCCTTAATGATAAAATCCGTTAGGTCGCAACCAACGGTTATTTCGCAATTCAACCCGTAATTCTGCGTATTGGTGTACATCGTCAACGCAATATCCCACAACTCCGGGTATTCGTCGAATGTTTCCGGGGCGTTCATCATAAACGGGGATACCTGTAAATACTTGGTTATTTCCCGCCAACGCTCCAAATCAACGTAACCCGTACACGTCCCGCACGGCTCCCGGCTCCAATCCTTTGTCATGTTAATTGCCTGCATCCCGGCGGGCAAATCGTTTTGGTTGTAACAAAGGAACCACGACCCCCCGGCGTTGTTTCCGGTACTGATATACGGCAAATAACAATCTTTCAACGGGAACCATTGAAAACCGCCGTTTGTCTGCGTAAAATTCAAATCAAACGTCTTTATCGGGTCAATTTGGGACGAATGAAAAAGATACATACGAACAACCCCGGTTGCGCCCGTCATTTGCAACCCGATTTGTTCGATTTTCATTGTTACGCCCATAGAACGAACCGGGACAATTTCAAACCCGACTAATTTATGATTATTCGGCAACGTCGCCCGGATACGTCCCGCACCGTCAAAGAACGTGCGCCGTTCCAATAGGTTCTTTGTTTCCTTATCCAATCCCTTTATTTGCGTGAATGTTTGTACCATTTGGGCGATACCGTTACGGGTCAACCTTTCCAAATAGTCGGATAAATAGTTGTATTCGCCCCAATCCGGGTTTTCATAATCGTTGTTGAAATCGTCGTTACAATCACTTGCGACGGGTTCGACATTTTGGTTGTCCCGGCGGGCAATCCATACTTTGCCATTGTGTCGCACTTTCGCACCTGTTTTGTATTCCGGTATCATATTCCAAACCGGATATTGAAAAACGAAATCATCCGGGACGATTGCCCGGACATTATCCAAAGTAACAAGGGGGTGCGCACCTTGAAACGTCAAACCGCTTTCCGTCTGCGTTAAATTGTCGTCTATCGCCTTTGCCGGGTCGTATGATTGTTCCCACCCGACGACGTGCAATAATGCGTCCTGTATTTCTTTTAATCGGTACATCTGCGTTTGAAATAAATAAGGGGGCGGGGATAACCACCCCCGTCCCCTCGGTTTAACAATTCGTTATGCTCCGGCGTTATGCGCCCGCACCTCCGGCGGGAAATTCCCCGGCGTTGGTTACATATACAGGCATACCCAACGGTTCGTTTGGATTGCGGGCGGCAATCTCGGCTTTGATAATCGGGTTTGCCACAGTATCCGAGTTGCTGTTGTAAGCAACCATATACGCCACGTCAACGGAAAATCCGAAATACTCCTTAACGGCGCACGTCAAATCGGCGGTTGCGCGTGGATGTCCGG
>OBHU01001202.1_pt1 | contig 14079 bp, 17 predicted proteins | sample 1519071 | NCBI WGS metagenome assembly OBHU01 (sample SAMEA2452135, study PRJEB22498) | human gut metagenome
AGCCAATATTCATGGTTGCCGGTCACATAATATACCGGTGCGATCTTCACTGCTTCTTTCACAAATGCTACCGCACGTTCCACATTTGTATGATTAGAATCCACCAGATCCCCGGTAATAACAATGATATCCGGCGAACAGCTTCGTATGGTTTCTAACAGCTTCTTATTCTCTTTTCCAAATTCAGCGTTGTGTAGATCCGATATCTGTACGATCCGGTATCCATCGAGATCTGCGCCAAGCTTTTCTGATTCATATGTATATGTGGTAATTACCAGATGCTTATTCTGAAACAGGCAAAACGGAATCAAAATAATGATTATAAGCATCAGAATGATAATCTTTTTGTGTGGTATTTTTTTCATCTTCATCTATTCACGGTCACAAATAACCGCTCCCATCTTTTATCTATCGTCTTTACCCTGCGATACTTCCTGCCTATAATATTTTGATACAAAAAATAACGCACGGCAAATTTTATTCCTCTTATAGGATATAAAATCATTTGTCGTGCGTCAAATAAATAATTATGAATATGATGATAAAAACTGCTTTGTACGTTCCTGCTCCGGATTGTCAAATACCTCTTCCGGTCTGCCCTGCTCAAGTATATATCCATCATCCATGAATATAACCTGACTGGCTACGTCTCTTGCAAATGCCATCTCATGAGTGACAATTATCATCGTTGTCTTTTTATCTGCAAGATTTCTGAGAACCTTCAGCACTTCGCCGGTAAGCTCCGGATCAAGAGCTGATGTCGGTTCATCAAAACACAGGATATCCGGCTGCATAGCAAGTGCTCTTGCGATCGCAACTCGCTGACACTGCCCGCCTGATAACTGATGTGGATAATTGTTCATCCGGTCTCCTAGTCCCATCTGACGCAGAAGATCTTCGCCCTGTACTCTTATCTCATCCAGTATGTTCTTTTTATTTGCCTTATAGTCCGGTCTTTCCTTTGCCAGAAGCTCCCTTGCCAGCATAACATTCTGAAGTGCTGTGTACTGCGGGAACAGATTAAATGACTGAAATACCAGTCCAAAGTGCAACCGTTTCTTCCGAACCTCCGACTCCTTAAGTGTCTCCGGCTTATCCGTATCGAGAAGGATCTCATTATTTACACGGATAATTCCGTTATCCGGCATTTCAAGGAAATTCAGGCAGCGAAGCAATGTAGTCTTACCACTTCCTGATGATCCTATGATCGACAGAACCTCTCCCTGCTCTAATGAGAAGCTGATATCCTTAAGTACATCGGTCTTACCAAACTTCTTTTTTATATGTTCAACCTCTAATATCGCCATACAGCTCCTCCTCTATCTGAAGAAATCCAGTTTCTTCTCTAATTTTCCAAGTAAAACAGTAAGTACACCATTCCAGATCAGATAATAGAATGCGCAGAAGAACAATGGCCATATCGCACCTGAGATTCCCTGTGAACCTTTCATGAACGCCTGTCCTGCCCAGATAATCTCCTGCAACGCAATGATACGTGCAAGTGATGTATCCTTAACCAGCGTAATGATCTCGTTGGACATTGCAGGTACGATCTTCTTTATCATCTGAAGAAGCTTAACCTTGAAGAATATCTGTTTTGGAGTCATACCAAGCACCAGACCTGCTTCCTCCTGTCCAACAGGAATTCCCTGAATTCCTCCACGATATATCTCTGAAAAATAGCAGGCATAATTCACGATGAACGATACCGATGCTGCCACGAATCTTCCGCCTTCGCCACCGCCCCAGATCGGGTTATGGAATACAAGTCCCGGAAAATAATAGATGATAAGCATCTGGATCATCAGAGGTGTGCCTCGAACGATCCACACGATAAATTTCATAAGATAGCTGAGTGGCTTAAACTTTGACATAGAGCCAAATGCTATTAAAAGTCCCAGTGGAAATGCACCAAGCAAGGTCACAAAGAACAATTTTAAAGTTTGAATAAATCCTGTATTAAGCGCCCCAAGTACAATTGGGAGCTGTTCAAAAAACAAATCCATAATAATTTTCTCTCTAAGTAATAATCAAAATAACCGTCTTATAGTCTGTTAATTACTCTGTAAGTGCTGCCTGTACCTTGTACTTCTCTGCACATTTCTCCATAGATCCATCAGCCTTGCTGTCTTTGAAAAACTTGTTAAGCTCTGCTGCAAGATCAGAATCTTTTCTGAAACCTACACCATATTCCTCACTGTTAAGGCCTACTGTATATGTAAGATTTGCATAGCCTGTGCCTTCACCTACCATAGCTGCTGCCATAAGGGAATCGATAATTGCTGCATCAGATGTTCCTGCTGCAACTTCCATAAGTGCATCTGACTGTGCCTTCACTGCTGTATAATTAAGTCCAAGTTCCTTTGCCTGATCTTCTCCGGCACTTCCTGCTTCTACAGCAAATGTAAGTTCCTTAATGCTGTCTACTGTCTGGTACTGATCTGCCTTGTCCTGTGGCACGATTACTACCTGTGCATTGTTGCAGTATGCATCAGAACATGCCATTGAACTTGTAACCTCGTCTGTAAGTGTCATACCGTTCCATACACAGTCGATTGTCTTACCATCAAGCTCCATGATCTTGTTGTCCCAGTCTATCTCTACGAATTCTGCTTTCACGCCGATGCTCTCAGCAAATGCGGATGCCATGTCTGCATCAAATCCAATCCAGTTACCTGAGTCGTCTTTGTAATCCATTGGTGCGAAATCTGTAACACCAACAACAAGAGTTCCCTTTTCCTTTACGTATTCCAGATCACTCTTTGAGTCATTTGATGAATCTTTCTTTCCACAGCCAACCATAGAAAGTCCCATTACTGCTACTAAAACCAGTGCTACTAACTTTTTCATGATTATTTCCTCCTGAATATAATTAAAAGATATATGTCTGCCCCTTCCGGGCGCAACACGATAACATAGTAACAGTTTATCACAATAAAGTCAAACGTAATCTTGTGGTTTATTATGGTAGCAGTATTATTTCTTTAATTGGTAGCAATTCTTTTTGTATTTCCTTATTTTCATCTTCTGTAAATAATAAGCTATTATATATATTTGCTTTACCACGTAATAAACTTCGTAAAATCATATAACTACATAAGCCAAAATTATTTCTTATGCCTTTATCACCTAATTCCTTAAATTCATGATACATAACAGAATCAAAATTAACAAAAAGAGATTTACACAACCACTTAATAAATTTCGGATATATAAAATGCGAAACATAGGACTCCTCTATCTTTTTAATTATTTCATCTATATATCTATCATCATTAAGCTCACCTAAGATATTCTTATATATCAACTTATTTATCTTCTCTCCCCAAATCTTATATGCGCTAACTGACATATAATCTTTTCCAGATCTTTCTGCATAAGCTAAACCAAAGATTAAAGCGACAACGACATCATTATTATTAAGTAAAGATAATAACCAGCTAAGCTGAAAATCTGAAATATTATTGCCACTCATAATTTCTTTATAACTGCATTTTTTAGCTTCATTTATAATATATTTATATTGATCACAATAATTTGATTTTAATATATTACAAAACTCCTTTGTAAAGTTATTATTTCTATTCTCACATTTCAAGATATAATCAAATATGTATTCAAACACCTTTGAAATATAATTCTTCAAATCATGACGAAGATTAAGGGTATTAAAAATTATATATATATCATTATTAAAATTTAATTCTTCATACATTTCTTTCTTCTTACACATTTCAATTAAAACAGCAATTATGCGAGATATACATATATTTCCTACCATTTTACTATCCCTAAATATCATTTCATTTGAGCAATCATCTTCAAATAAATCCTTATAAATCTTTTTAATATCTTCATCTTCGATCTTGTTTATAAATTTATCCTCTAAATCAGTAACTCCTATTAAATCATTGTTAATAATTTTACATATTGCTAAAAATGAATACTTATAATACGATGACTGTTTTATACTATTCCATTTTTTTACATAGTAACTTTTTAATTTTTTTAAATATTTTTTGAGTGAACGAACTTTTATTTTTTTTATATAGGGATTTTTAATTTTACAAATTGACTTAATAAGATCATCAATTTTTATAAATATTTCATCTACACAATCGTTTTCTGCGTTAAAGACATGGTTTAAATATTCATTAAACTCATCTTGTGTATCTGTTACCTCGTTAGCTCTCCTAAATATATATCTCATTAGGTTATATACATTTATCTGGTTATAAAAATTATAAAACCGTTCAACACTATTATTTAATGCGTTTTTAAAATAATTTCTGTATTCTTTTTCGACTTCTAACTCTATTATATTTTTTGTCATCTCATTCCTAGCAGCATAAAAATTACTTAATCTAAATTTATTTTTAGTAATATCAATGGATTCAATCAGAATTGCGGCAAAATAAATACACACTACAACAATAATAGACACCCAAATACAATATAAATTATTTTCCTTCTTCTTGATAAAATCAATAAAATTATTCAATATCGTATATTCATAATGATAGTTGGTTGCTATTCTTAAACATGGTATTATGAATATAAGCCAAAGAAATAATTTAATATTCATTTCATATAATCTTTTTATCCAAAAATTATTGTACAAATTTCTTTTTAAGTTATATCCAAAATAAAATTTTTCCTTATTATTAGATTCTACTGTCACACTTTGTAAAAAAGATACAATAAATGTCAATACAGTAACCATCCCTGCCGAAAAAAGAAACATATCTTTTCCGCTTAATTTATGTATATTTGTTTTTTCTAATAAAACATATAAAACTACTATAAAAATACATGAAATGTTTTTTATTGGATGTAACACAATATCAATAAAAAACATAATTAGTTGCCCCAGTCTATAAATAAGGTCGCAAAGCACATTTTTAATTTTTTCTTTTATATTTCTTAACATAAATAATCCTCCTTTATATGACATATATTATCATTTCTTGTTCATTGTTTAAATAAATTATGTGTTTGTATAAGAAAATAATCTAACCCTTTATTTCTAATAATCACCCCCTTTACAACAAAAATTGTCCACCTTTCGCCGATATCGTACAATAAAAGAATTGTAAGCCTTACCATCACAGGATAATACAAATGCGCCTACTTCATCTTTGCAGGAAGCATCTTTGTATACCTCATATACAATACCTGTTACATCTTCTCCTTTCTTATCAGATTCCGGCAGTTTTGCTTCGATCTTGACATATCCTGTCTGATCAGCATCTCCCGGTGTTGCAATTTCAGCAGCCGATGATGAACCAAAGCTGCTTGGAATGACTGTCACTACCATAAGTGCAGCCATGATTGTGGATATGATTCTTTTCCACTGTCTTTTCATTTTGAACATCTTTCAGTCCTCCTTTGAAAATAATATTTTTATTTATAAAAAAAGGACGAGTGTCAAAGCACCATATCTGGAAGAATCTTTATCATTCCTCCGGCAGCTATGACCATCGTCCTTGTTATATTCAATTTTGTGCAATAAAAAACCTCCACATTTCTGTAGAGGTCTTATATCGTTCTATTGAACTGATTCTATCATATCACACCTGAAATCCCACTTCCAGGTTTTCTTGGTTTTCTTGGTTCTGGAAATTACTTATACGATACTCCAGCAGTAACCTTATCCTGCTCATTTCCATTAATGTCAACAAGCACTCCACTTTTTTTTGGTGTGTAAATTAACTCTCCATTCTTATTAACTACATGCTCTGTCATGATATCTCCACATTCAGTACATTTATATGTTTGATCCCACTCTGACCATTCTTTTTCTACTACTTCTTCTACGTCTGCATAGACTGCATCGTGATGCTCATAGCGTAAAAGTTTCTTTATGAGATGATTTCCACCATGATTATTGGCTTTGTGATGCTCTAGTAATTTCTCATAAGTCTCGTATGCGCATTCCTGATCGTCAATTCCCCTTCTACTACAAGAATTACATACATACCAAGGTTCTTCACTATAAATTGGTTCATCGTAAGCATCTCGGATCTTCTTGTTGACTATCTTGGTAACTGCAGCATGTTCTTTATAATTGGTCTTAACCGGTGACAAACTACTGTTCATAACCACCTTCCACTTACATACATGAGACTGCTGCTCTTGATTGCCATTCGTACCAGAATTCTGTTCTCCATCATTACCGGATCCATCACTATTATCGGAACCATTTTCAGTTACCTTTGTACACTTTCCCGATGCGTCAACCGTATACTTTACTCCATTGACTGTAACTGTTCCATTCTTCTTGATATTGCCGTTATTTGTAACGTAATAGGTTTGCTTATTGCTACCAGATCCAACCTTATAAGCTCCTTTTGTGGTAACTGGTTCGTTTGTGTCCGATCTAACAATTTTGTTGCCGGATTTTTTTAATGTCACTCTCTTTCCATCTTTATTAAATACATTTATATATCCACCTACTGTAACAGTCGTTTTGATCTGCACTTTTCCATTCTTTACAAATACAGATCCATTCCAACCATTTTTCATAAGCTTATCAGATACCTCACCTGCAGAAGTGATCTTACATGTCCCCTTTGCTGTTTCCTTATAAAGAACCGAGCCTTTTGTTCCTACATAGTATCCCCTTGGATTCGTTATACTGGACAAATTAGCACCCGAAACACGTTTCCAACCTGTTTTACGCACGATCTTATCTTCTGACACATAAAATGCTTTCTTTCCGATGATAATAATCTTTCCATTATACTTTTCTAGGGACTGTTTCTTAAACTGACCATTACTCCACTTCTGATAATTTCCACCGGTAATTTTAAGAGATACTACACCATTACTATTTACATAGTACGCATACTTACCGGCTATCTTTTTCCATCCAGTTTTTTTCTCAATGTTCCCATTTTTATTCACATAAAAAGCTTTACCTTTGATGGTCTTTGTACTATTCTTCTTCACTGGCTGCTTCTTAAACTGACCATCACTCCACTTATAATATTTTCCTTTAGTGATCTTTACAGTAACATTACCTTTCGATCCAACATAGTAAGTGTATTTTCCGGCAACTTTCTTCCAGCCAGTCTTTTTATCCATTTTTCCGGATGCATTCACATAATAATATTTTCCATCAACTTTCTTGATTGTGTTGGTTGTTGCATATATTTCTGCATTCGTTGCTGCGGATACTGTCATACCGGAAAACATAGACAGGATCATACATGCAGCTATTAACAAAACAACTAATCTTTTACCCTTATTCTTCATCATAGTAACCACCCCTTTTTCTTACCTACTCTATCTACTTCTATGCTTTGGTTTCATTTTTTGTGTCAGCTCCTGCTTAGCGAATCTTCCTGGCGTTCCATCATACTCAAATTGCTTTGACAGGGAATGTACCTTGAATACATCCGCTTGATGAATCTCCCGGAAGCACTTTGTCAGATATGGATACTCCCATATCAAATCATTTAACAAATGCATAACCTGTGTTGTGCTTAACGGCTTTTTACTCATATAGACACTACCTTCTATATGCTCCCATCCTTCCTTTTCCAGGAATTTTCGAACATCTAAATATGCTTTGATGTAATTATTCTTTCCAAGTATAGCCTTTGCAACCTTTGTGTCAATATCAAATGATAATTGTTTTCTCCTCATATTCCACTACCCTACATATCGTCTTTCATGCTGACGAATCCATGATCTGGATTCCTCTATACAGTTCTCTTTCTCTCCGTCTACATCAAGTGTCCATTCATCCAGATAATCTAGATAATGTACATCTTTTCTTGTAATTTTAGGAATATACATGCCGATTACACACAAGGCATCCTCTCCATCTTTCACAAAGAATCCCGGCTCCGGCTCTGCGATCTCATATTTTTTAGCATGATCCCGCATTGGGGCAAGCATTTCATCCTCGGTCTTTCCTGCCTGTTTTAACTTATCTTGGTTAAATACAAATCGTAATGTTACCATCTATTCTCCTTTCCGGCTTTTTTATTTGCATATATGCTCACTTCACAATATGATCCATGGTATACTTTTATCTCACTCATTTCTATCATCCTCCCGGATCTTGTCGATCGCTGCTTTAATACTTAGTGTATGCAATGGATCAAACTCATCTAGTATCTTACAGACATCATACTTTTGCATGATTTCTTTACCAGAAATGCCATACAAAAAATGCCAGTAAGTTATTAGATATCCAAACCAATACGCATCATCTTCATATAATGGACTATCTGCGTCTTTCGCCGGTAAATTATCCTGGTATTCTTTTTCAAATGTTCTTAAAATATAAGATTTCGCCTGCGAACATAATGTCTCGTCAAAATCAAATACCGCCTGGCAGGTATTTGAAAAGCACCATTTCTTTATAAACTGATAACGATTATATTTTCTATCATGCATTGCAATCGAAAATACCTGACCAATCTTTTCTATTAATTTCAATTCAAAAATTCCATTATTCATCACCCTATGCCATTAAAGATATCTAATTGCCTACAGACTACCTGTTCAATAGTAATTCACTTTTACCATTTTTTATAAACAATCCTTCCATACCAGTTAATATGCAAAACACACTATAAGCTATTATGATATCTATTCTATCATAGTTCACACAAAAAAACACTCCAGAACACAAATTCCAAAGTGTGTAATATACTTTTCTAAAGTGTCATATTCTGCTTTGAATTGTAAGTCTTCTGGTCAAAGTCCAAGCCGGAATTACGAAAGAATATAAAAAAGCGTCTTGCACAAGACACCTTGTAGAGTGTTACTAGTGTGTTACTAGTACGTTACTAGTAATTAATTTCTGATGTGTTTCAGGGGTGTTTCTGCTCCTATACAAAATAAAGAAAACCCGCAGAAATACTTGATTCCTGCGGGTTCTTGAAATATTGAATATAATTGTTTCTTATCTCTTTGAGAACATCAAATATTGATTTTAAAACATTCAAACACATTTTGTCAGTTACGTGTTCGTTACCGAAAATATCTCTGATGTTATCCACACTGCTTTATGCAAAAAAAATTGGGAACGAGTAAAGACCCATTCCCTACAAAAAGTTAATTTTTTAATCGTGTATATATTTTAACACGCTTCATTTATATAGTCAACAACTTTTTTTACAAAAAAATATGCTGTTTTTATGCATTCATTTTTATCAAAATACTCTTTATTTTTTATTGCACGACCATCTATAAATTCTTGTATCTGCTTAAACCTCTTCTCTTTCACAACATCTGCATTAATAAATTCATTGTAAACATAAAGCAATGTAACAAAATCATACAAAAACTTATTACTCAATTTGTTCTTTCTCATAGACGCACCTATTCCATCTATATTTGAAACAAATTTTATAATTTTAACAGATGGCTTATTTGTTCCTTTTTGAAGTTTATTTATCAGGCAATTACTATGTGCAGTTGCATTTCTTAAATCCCTTATTGAATACAACAAGTCACTATCTTTTAAACGCCCTGGATACCTCTCCGTATAATACTCATACAACTTCACCATATCTCCAAAAGATATTAATTCTACAAATACCCATGCAGGAAAATATGGATAATACTTCTCTATCAATTCTCTGCAATATTCACTAGATTTGTGTTTCTGTATATTTTGACAACTTCTCTCATACTTTGTAACAAATCTTCTAATAATATCATAGCCATCTTCTTCTGGATTATCCTCTATATCTTTTAACAATCTGGTTTTTAAAGCATGTTCGACATCAAGACACATTTGCAATATTAAATACCGTAAATGCATATCAATGGTTGACAATTCCTGCAAATAAGCAAAATCAAGATTTATGTACTTATCGTTACTTTTTTGCTTGTCATAATTGGCTCTATAAGATGCTAGTTTCATGTAGTAATTATTATTTTGAAGAAATACCTTTGCATCTTCTTCTTTAGCTATATCAAATTTTATTCCCTTTATTTTCATATGAGATATCAATTCGTCACTTGTTTTAAGTAATTTCATAAAAATTCCCCTTTGTACTTTCTATCATTATACTCCACTACAATTGATAATAAAAGACATTTTTCAACATCATATCTTCTTATATACAAATTACTGAGAAAGAATTATTTTAATTATGGTGATCATTTGTCAGTTACCTGTTAGTTGTGTGTTAGTTATCGATAGATTTTCGTGTGTTTTGAGGATGTTTGATAAATTTTCAGAATATAAAGAAAACCCCGAAAATACTGGATTTTCGGGGTTTGTTGCTCTTTTTCGATATTCGGTTGAATTATCTCTTTGAGAACTGTGGAGCACGACGAGCTGCCTTTAAGCCGTACTTCTTTCTTTCCTTCATACGAGGATCTCTTGTAAGGTATCCGGCCTTCTTGAGGATTGGTCTGTATTCTTCTGAATCAGCCTCAAGTAATGCTCTTGAAATACCATGTCTGATAGCACCGGCCTGACCTGTGAATCCGCCGCCCTTTACGTTAACCATAACGTCGAACTTACCATCTGTACCTGTAGCAACTAATGGCTGCTTAACGATAACTTTCAGTGTATCAAGTCCGAAGTACTCGTCCATATCTTTCTTGTTGATTGTGATCTTACCAGTACCTGGAGCGATATAAACTCTGGCGATACTGCTTTTTCTTCTTCCTGTTCCATAGAACTTAGTTGTTTTAGCCATTGATGATATCCTCCTTCTTAGTACTTAATCTCTAAAACTTCTGGCTTCTGAGCCTGCTGCTTATGATCAGGTCCAGCGTATACATAAAGCTTTGTAATCATATCTCTTCCAAGTGGTCCCTTTGGAAGCATTCCCTTAACTGCTAAACGGATAACATCCTCTGGCTTCTTAGCCATCTTCTCTTTTAATGTAGTCTCTTTCATTCCGCCTACATAATCTGAGTGGTTGTAGTAGATCTTCTGATCCATCTTCTTACCGGTAACCTTGATCTTGTCTGCGTTTACTACTATTACATAATCACCTGTATCGATATGTGGTGTAAATGTTGGCTTGTTCTTTCCTCTTAAAATGCTTGCTATCTCTGATGATAAGCGTCCTAAAGTATGTCCTGTAGCGTCAACTACATACCACTTTCTTTCTATTGTTGATGGGCTTGCCATAAAGCTCTTCATCGTGGTACCTCCTAAATTATTTTCTAAAATATTAATATGGTATATCCTCAAATACGTTGTTTACCGGGGCATTGGTTCACACCGTATCTTTAAACTTCACACATTTGGACATTATACAATACTCATCCGTGTGTGTCAATAAACTTTCTTTATTTTTTCAGGCGTTTTTCTTTATTTTTCAGCATTCATCTGCCATTTCGCATTCAAATATGCTATCTATGTCTGACCGCAAATCTTCCGTTCATACCACGGCGGTATTTCATCATGAGAATTCTTTTGACAGATGCATTGATCCGTTTTTTCGATATCCGCTTTGTCTTGTAAGCCCGAAGCAATGCCTGATATGTTTCTTTATAATGCTCCGTGCAGAGAAGATCGTCTCCTGCCTGAACTGCTCTGACAGCACTCTCACCCTCACTTCCGGTAAAGCTCCGTACTCCTGCCATCGACAACGAATCCGTAACGATCACACCTTTAAATCCCATTGTATTTCTAATGTATTTGTTTACCTTCGGTGATATAGATGCCGGATTTTTAGAATCAAAACAATGTACAATATTATGGCTTACCATGATCATATCACATCCCGACCGGATTCCCGCCTGAAATGGCTTCAGATCCCGGTTCTTGAAGCTACTATAGCTCCGATAATCATGGATCAGGTTTGTATGCGTATCCCCATTATTTCCATAGCCCGGAAAATGTTTTAATGAGCTGATCATATCCTCCTGTTTCATGTTATTCACCACAAGATTGATATATCTGGAAGTATCCGCTGCATTTGTAGAAAAGCTTCTATTGTAAATAAAGTTACTCGAATCATATGCAACATCGGCAACCGGTGCAAGATTCGTATTGATTCCAAGCTTTTTCAGAAACTTCGCTTTATCCTTCGTATCCTTTACTATACCATTCCATCCGCCTGCAGAAAATACTGTCCTCGGCGAAGCATATGGTGTGGATCGGAACTGACGGTATCTGGATGCTCTTACTACAGCTCCGCCTTCTTCATCCACTGCGATCAACATCGGAATCTTTGACGCTTTCTGAATTCCATAGATCCGATTTCTAAGTTTCTCCGGTGTACTGTTTTCAAAATCTTCCCCAAACAAAACATATCCGCCAAACTGATATTGTTTCTGGATATTTGCAGCATTTTTAGCAGGAGCCTTCACTAGGATCATCTGGGCTATTTTCTCCTCCCAGCTCATTTCCTTCATCCTGTCAGCTACACGTTGTTTTATATATTTGTCATTATCTTCATAATATCCGGCATGTACATCTGTGCCTGTGTCCATACATATAACAGTCAGACATAAAAGCACACTCATACATATACAAACGATTCTTTTATTCATATCGGATCTCCACCAGTGTCAAGCCTTTCGCTACTGCTGTCGGTCCTGCCTTGCTTCGGTCTCTCGCTTCCAGGATCTCCTTCACCTGCTCCGGCTCCATCAGCCCGGTTCCGACCTGCATCAAAGTTCCTGCAATGATCCTTACCATGTTATATAAGAAGCCATTTCCCGTGATCCTGATATGAACCATGTCATCCGCTTTCGTCACATTTACCGCATAGATCGTCCGAACCGTCGTCTGCACCTGTGCACCTGCAGAACAGAAGCTCTTAAAATCATGTTCACCAACCAGATACGCCGCCGCCTGATTCATCCGCTCTATATCCATCGGATAGTAGCAAAATGCCGCATATAACCGTTTTGTCGGCAGTTCAAACCGCCGGTTCAATATATTATATTCATAGGTTTTTACTGTATCTGCATACCTTGGATGAAAGTCTGCATCCACCTCGCAGGATTCCTGAATCCGTATATCCTCCGGAAGCCGCTGATTTAACGCAAATGAAAACTTATCCCCCGGTATCCGGGATTCAGTGTCAAATACTGCCACATTTCCACAGGCATGTACACCAGCATCCGTCCTGCTGGCTCCGATCACCTTGATATCTTCCTGCACCAGCTCGCTGATCGTCCGATTCAGCACTTCCTCTATCGTTATTCCGTTGTCCTGTACCTGCCAGCCATGATAGTTCGTACCATCATAGGCTACTACTAATTTTACTCGTTTCATTTTCCCGGTTTCCTGTTATAAAAATATCTTCATCAAGATCAATCCTACCACATATACCACCAGCAGACCATATGCAAATGCATCTTTTTTACTATATCTCAACGGTTTCATGCTGGTACGGCATTCGCTTCCGTGATAACATCTGGCGTCCATCGCATATGCCAGATCGGTTGCACGTCGGATCGCAGATGCAAATAACGGAATAAATATCTGGGTATAACTTCGTATCCGTTTGAAAATATTTCCATTTTCAAAATCGGCTCCACGCGAAAGCTGTGCTTTCATAATTTTGTCCAGTTCTTCCATCAGAATCGGAATAAATCGAAGCGTGATTGAAAGCATCAATGCCATATCCGATACCGGAACACGGAATATCTTCAGGAATCCAAACAACTTCTCCAAGCCTGCTGTAAGTGCCAGTGGAAGCGTTGTATATGTCATGATCGATGAACCAATGATCAGGTACACGAAACGGAATACTACAATTCCGGTCGTCTTTAAGCTGCCGGTCGTGATATGAAATCTCCAGATACTGACCAGAACCCTTCCATCACCGTTAAACAGACTGAAAAATGCTGTAAATAATATAAACGCCCAGACAACCTTAAGTCCCCGGCAGATAAAAGAAAGTGGAACACGACTTAATGCCACATACACAATAAGAAATGCTGTTGCAGCAAGAAAAGTCCACAAATCCCTGCACCAGAAGATCGTAACCGCATATACGATCGTGAGCACCAGTTTTGTTCTGGCATCCAACTCGTGAATCGGTGATCTGGTATTGTAATATTGTCCGATTGTAATATCTCTTACCATGCTTCTTTCCTTTACGTTACTGTATATAATCTCGCAACTCGTCGATCACG
>OBHU01001223.1_pt1 | contig 13858 bp, 12 predicted proteins | sample 1519071 | NCBI WGS metagenome assembly OBHU01 (sample SAMEA2452135, study PRJEB22498) | human gut metagenome
CCAACTACTATGCCAAGGTATTCTCCAGAGTAAAGGGCTGCAGCCCGCAGAAATACAGGAAGCAGAATATACGGAAAGATATGTGAGATTATATACAGGTTATATTACTCCACAGAAACAGTATTCTGCTCTAGGTATTTCTTCAATGAAGAGACATACAGATTCCCCACCTTACTGAGGATTGAATTCTTTCTGGTAATATAGCCAATCTCCATGTCGCTGTTCTGGTTCTGCTCATCCCCTTCGAAGGGAATTGCCAGATAGTCACTGCCATTCAGCTCCTCGCAGATGATTCCGGAACACAGGGTGTAGCCATTGAGTCCTACCATCAGATTCAGCATAGTCGCCCGGTCTGAAGCCTTAACTGTTCTGGAATATTCATTGGTAGACAGAATCTCCTCTGACAGATAAAAACTGCTCTTATCTCCCTGTTCGAAGGACAAGCAGGGGTATTTAGCCAGCTGGCTGTAGCTGATGGATTTCTCATTTGCCAGTGGATGATTTTTCCACAAATATACATATGCCTGACAGTCAATCAAATGATGAAACTCCAGATTCGCAGAGTGGAGAAGCTTTAGCAGTGCCTTTCTGTTGAAATCACTGAGATAAAGTACTCCCACCTCGCTTTTCATGGTGCTGACGTCACTGATCACATCTGCAGTCTTTGTCTCCCTGATGGCAAATTCATATTCCGACACATCAAACTTCTGCACCATATCCACGAATGCTTTCACTGCAAAAGAATAATGCTGGGTGGAAACGCCAAATTTCTTCTTATAGGAACCACCCTCACTGTATTTCTCAACCACACTTTCATACTGTCCGTATATCTGACGGGCATACATCAGAAATTCTGTCCCGTCATTGGTCAGTGTCACACCACGACCGCTGCGGTTGAATATAATGATTCCAAGCTCCTTCTCCAGTTCCTTCACTGCATTGGTCAGAGAAGGCTGGGAAATATACAACGCCTCCGCAGCTTTATTTAATGAACCAGTTTCGGAAATTGTGATGATATAATTCATCTGTGTTAGTGTCATGTTGTCTCTCCCTTACATATCCTTAGATCTTTTAATCAACTTTTTTCAAAGTATTTTCTCTGGCTGTAATAATTTTACTATATCATCTGAAGTTTCTCAACATTGCAATTTCTGCAAACAAAAATCTCCTGTGCAGACATATCAAATCGATTTCCTATCTGCTTCAGAAGATTTTTTATGAAAAATAATTACAACAGTCTGAATACCTGCTCTGCAGCTGCAGCCATATTTGCTTTTGCAGTGTCCGGATCCATTGCTTCTTCCAGCGTGGAAATTCCGCGTACAATTGGAAAGAAAGCATCTATTCCTGCTTCATTGCAGGCAACTGCCTCCTTCGTAACACTTCCTGCAAATGCAATGGTTTTTGCGCCATATTTCCTGCCAAGCTTCGCAACGCCCACCGGGGCTTTTCCCATGGCAGTCTGATGATCCAGTCTGGTGTCCCCTGTCACAACCACATCTGCATCCTTCATCTCATCCTCTATATGGACAGCATTCAGAATAAGCTGTATTCCTGGCGTCAGCTCTCCATCCAGATAATTCAGAAATGCAAATCCAAGTCCGCCTGCCGCACCTGCACCTGCCGCATTCTGATTGTCTTTGCCGATCACTTTGGCAGTAACCTCTGCATAATTTTTCATGCCTGCATCCAGAACCGGAAGCATATCGGGGGTAACTCCTTTCTGCGGTCCATAGATATAGGTAGCTCCCTGAGAGCCGCAGAGAGGATTAGTCACATCACAGGCAATCCTGAAATTACACTGGGAAAGAAGTTCCTTTTTGTCTGAAATTTCTACAGATGCAATCCTGGCAAGTGCCTGTCCGCCTTCTCCGGCGTTCTCTCCCTTTTCATCCAGAAATCTGTAGCCAAGTGCTTTCAGCATACCCACTCCGCCGTCATTAGTGGCACTTCCGCCAATACCGATAATGAAATTGCGGATACCCCTGCTGATCGCATGAAGGATCAGCTCTCCCACACCACAGGTGGTAGCTGTCATAGGATCCTTCTTATCTGAAAGTGTGATACCTGCTGCTGTTGCCATTTCCATAACTGCGGTATTACTTTCCCTGAGATATCCATAATATGCCTGAACCGGCTCATGATAAGGACCTGTAACTGTCACATCCACACGCTCTCCCTTCAGGCCTTCGATCAGCGCATCCGTAGTTCCCTCTCCACCATCAGCCAACGGCTTTACGACCACTTCTGCGTCCTTCTTTGCTGCAAGAATACCCTCTTTGACAGCCATTCCTGCTTCCATGGAAGTCATACTTCCCTTAAATGAATCAACTGCAACTACAACCTTCATAACTTAAGCCTCCAACTATCCATGTTATTTAAGACGGATGATACATATTATGTTCTTTCTCCAGTTCTTTATAAAGCTGCATACAGTTCCAGTTCTGATTATGCTCCGTCAGAACTGCCTTGTAATCCACAGGTGTACCTGCTTTCCGCAGAGTGTAAAGCACCTGGTCAAACAGATTCCCCGTGATTCCTGCAAGAATCAGCATTTCCTTCTCCATCTGCTCCTGAGGGATCAGCGCTGATGGAATCTGTACCTGAGAAATCTCTTTCACTCCTGCCAGATATCCGATTGGCTGACTATAGTCCTGAGTTTCTACAGTTTTTAAACGTATCTTAAAAGGCAGCAACGCCATCTTTAACTTGCGAAGCTTCTGCTGATCCTGAAAATTTATTAATAAAATAGTTGGTTTCATATAAACACTCCTTCTGATACAAGTAAATCCCCACCCACTACTTATTGCTCTTTACAATTGAAGCAGGGACTTCCTTGATTTGGTTAAATAATTACAACTATTATACCCTCTTCACCCGCACCTGACAATCATAATAGCCTGCATAGGACTTTTTATGTCACAGGAATATTATAAAATAATTTCCGGCAACGCAGAAAAACAGGCTTCGATATCTGTATCATCGATGCCTGTTTTTCTGTGTTACAATTTGGAGCGGCATGGCTTTATCAATTACAAACTATTTCGCAGGATGTTCCTTGAGCATTTCGGAAACACTCCCACTCAAATAAGAAAACAGCGGGAAATATTGTAATTCACACATTATTGTGGTAAAGTAGTGTCGTGCTATTTTTCCTGAACCCGGTATCTTATCACAGTTATAGGCCGCAGAAATTTTACCAGATTTGCGCATCACTCAATCCGTCTGCCAATATAGTCCTTCGGGTATCAGGAAATGAAAATAAAGAGGAGGGAACAAATGAAAAAATTCTATTCGTGGTATAAAAAACATATTACCGCAGCAATCTTTACCGGTCTGATCCTTGGTATCATTACCGGACTGTTTCTGGCAAACCGTTTCGAACCGGTACTTGCCATCACAAGCCTTATCGGAAGCATTTACATGAATGCCCTGAACATGATGATCTTTCCACTGGTCTTCTGTTCCATTATCATGGGTATCTCCAGCATCGGTAATGCCCGCACAACCGGCAAGATCACAGCCGGCGCCATGATCTTTTTCCTGTGCACCACAGCACTTGCCAGCAGGACTGATCATCCCGCGACTGATCCATCTCGGTGAGGGTGTTAAATTCGAGATGGCAACTTCCGACATTCAGGCAACTGAGATGACCAGCATTCTGGACACCATCAAAAACTTAATCCCATCCAATCCGGTTGCAGCTTTCGCAAACGGAAATATGCTTCAGGTACTTGTATTCGCAGTCATCGTAGGCTTCACACTTATCGCCATCGGCGAAAAGGGTACTGCACTTCTGAAAGTCATCGATTCCTGTAACGAAGTCTGTCTGAAAGTCATCAGCACAGTTATGTACTTCACACCTATCGGTGTATTCTGTACTATCGTTCCTGTTGTAGAAGCCAACGGTACAGAAACCATCATTTCACTGGCAACTCAGCTGATCATCCTGTATGTGGCATTCTTCGGATTTGCCCTGGTCATTTACGGCGGCTCCGTGAAATTCATCGGCAAAGAAAGCCCTGTGAAATTCTTCAAAGCAATGCTTCCTGCCGCTCTGAACGCATTCGGAACCTGTTCCAGTTCAGCGACCATTCCGATCAGTAAACAGCGTATGGAAGACGAAATGGGCGTATCCAACAAGATCACAAGTATTGCCATTCCTCTTGGCGCTACTGTAAACATGGATGCCGTATCCATCCTGATGTCATTCATGATCATGTTCTTCGCCAATGCATGCGGAATTAACGTAAGCATTTCCATGATGATCATAATCCTTCTGGCAAACGTACTCCTGTCAGTAGGAACCCCGGGAATCCCTGGCGGTGCCATCGCATCCTTCGCAGCCCTGGCAACCATGGCAGGTCTGCCTGCAGGAGTTATGGGCGTTTACATCAGCATCAATACACTCTGCGACATGGGCGCAACCTGCGTCAATGTTATCGGAGACATGGCAGGATGTGTGGTTCTTAAGGAGAAGATTAAATTAGAAGATTAAGCAACCCCTAAATCTGTTGTTTCCAATCGACTTAACGCAAAAAAGCTGCTGTGCATTTCTATAACTGAAACGCACAGCAACTTTTTTATTTACAGCAATTTCTTCGTCACGTTACTCTACACCGAATCACTGCTCCGCGGTTTATCGATTAAATTGCTGTCTGTCTCTATTTCTTTAATCCGGTTGTAACCTTGCAGTTAGTTACTTTCAGGCTTCCTTCAGAAGCAAAGAGTGACAGACTTTCTCCCGGACGTTTATATGCTCTTGCATTTAATGCAACACCGTCTACATAGATTGTAGCAATTGTATCATCTACGATCATTTTGATATTGTATTTCTTACCAGGTACCAGTTCCAGCGGTCTCTCCAGTCCGATATTCTGGTTTGCAGGCCATGGCCAGTTTGGTTTTTTCTCAAATACATATCTGTCTTCTGTTACATTAAATACGAACTGGTAAGATTCAGCTTTATCCTCATCTTCATAGAATCTCACACCGAAAGTTCTGGTTCCTTCTGTGAATTCCACATCTGCTTCGAATTTGAAGATATCTCCTGTATCTTTTGCAACTACTTTTTCTGTACTCTTAGTTGGAGTATCAATTACAAAATCTTCTGTCTTTTCTTCTTTATCAAATGCATTCCATACAGTTTCCGGAATTCTTACACCAAGGGTTCCATCTTCTCTCTGGTAAACCTCATGTGCCATAAATGTTCCTGCCCAGATGAAGTTATTGTCATCATCATCCTGATCCTTGGTAGCAACCCAGCCAAAGAGGATTCTCTGTCCGTTCAGTTCAAAAGTACGTCCTGCATAATAAGATCTGCCGTCAAATGCATCATCTTTCGGTGCGATCCATGGACCTTCCAGACTCTTGCTCATACGGTATACCATTTTACTTCTGTCACTGTATTCTGTCACAATATGATACCACCAGTCACCAATCTTAAATAAGTCTGGCATCTCATGCATAGTATAGAGATCCGGTGCCCAGAAATCTCCTTCAAACTTCCAGTTTTTCAGGTCTTTAGATGTGAATTTAACAGTTCTTCCTGTCTGTCTTGTCTTTGGTCCCTGTAATCTTGCACCAAGGATCAGCAGATACTGATCATTTTCCTCATCGCGGATCACCCATGGATCTCTCCAGTCATCCGGGTCATAGCCTTCCTGTGGAGTGAAGGTAAGTGCATCCTGAGTTTTGTGCCATGTTACAAGATCATCGCTGTATGCATGCATCAGAACCTGAGATGGTTTTCCAAGTGCCGGATAATCACGGTTATAACCTGTATAGAAAATATGATACTGTCCTTCTGCCTCGAAAACACTTCCTGCAAAGATAAACTGATCCTGCTCTTCATCTGTTCCTCTCGGAATTGCCACACCTTTATCTTCGTAATGTACAAAATCAGAAGTTGTTGCCAGATCCCAGCCAAATGGTTCTCCAAATGGTCCCGGTTTTCTGGTATCTCTCTGATGATATAAATAGAATTTATCTCCATGTCCAAATGGCATGCAATCGCCAAACCATGTTCCCGGGAACTGATAGTATAATTTCTGCATAGTCTTAATCTCCTTTTTTATACTTTATTTCACTTTACAGGCCTGCTTGTACTTTTCCGGCAAGCCTGTTATTTACTCATAAATCAAACTACTGTTATCAGGTAATTCTTGCATATTATCAACCTTTTACTGCACCTGCTGTCATACCTGCCAGCATCTTCTTGCTGCTGAAGAAGTAGAAAATAAATACCGGAAGTACTGTTACAGTGATGGCTGCAAATGTACCACCCCAGTCTGTCAGTCCCATGCTTCCTACGAAGTCATTTAAACCAAGTGTAATGGTTTTCATATCTGTAGATCTGGTAAATGTATAAGCATTAATATACTCATTCCAGCAGAATACTGCCTGCATGGTTGCTACTGTGATAATAGAGTTCAGTGACATCGGAACCACCATCTTAAAGAAACATCCTATCGGTGAACATCCATCAATGATCGCTGCTTCCAGCATTTCTTCAGGGAAGAATTTGCTGAATGAATAAAACAGCTGAATGGAATAAGACAGTGAAAAAGCAATCTGTGGCAAAATAATTGCCGGGTATGTATTGATCAGTCCCATCTTATTAAAAATAGTAAACAATGGAATCAGTGCAACCTGCATAGGAAGCATCAATCCAAGAAGGAAATAATTAAGGACAAATTTTCTGCCTTTGAATTTGATTTTGCTTAATGCAAATCCAGCCATCAATGCAAATAAAAGCAGAGGAATCAATACACCGATCAAAACAATGATACTGTTTTTAAAATAAGTCAGCATATGGCTTTTTGTAAAAACATTGATAAAGTTTGTCAGCACCCATTTTGACGGGAGTGCATATGCCGGTAACTGTCTGAAATCATCCAGTGACTTAAAGCTTGAAGTAAATACATAGAAGAAAGGATAAACCTGCATCACAACAAGGATTAATGCGATAACCCATTTAATGATGCTCGGAATGGTTGGTTTTTTCTTTTTCATTCGTCATCCCCTCCTCCTGTAAATTTACGGAATAACATTCCAACTACCATACAGATGATTACGATCATGATCGCTACAGAACTTCCGTAACCATATTTCATACTGCTGAACGCCTGTTTATACATATAAGTTGTCATAAGTTCAGAAGCATTTCCCGGTCCTCCATGTGTTAACAGATAAGAGAACTCGAAAGATCTCAGGGATCCATTCAGTACCAGCAGACAGTTTGCAATGATAACCGGTTTAATATAAGGAATTCTTACATAAAGATATTCCTGCCATGTTGATGCTCCATCGATCAGTGCTGCTTCTCCCAGTTCATCCGGAACACCGATCAGTGCTGCATAAAAGATAACCATATACAGTCCCAGGTATTTATATGCTTCTACAAAAGCTGTTACATACAGTGAAATCTGAGGATTTGAAATCCACTCCATCAGTTTCAGAGATGGATCGATGAATGATAATACCTGATTCACAATACCGGTTGGCGTTACTGATAATAACTTTGTAAAAATCTGGCAAATCGCTACAGAAGAAATAACTACCGGAATATAATACAGAGTCTGTAAAGCAACTCTTCCTTTTTTAATACGACTGAGGAGAATCGCAAATAATAAACCTCCAAATACCTGAATTGCCACATTAATTACAGTATAAACAAGAGTATGCCCTATTGTAGCTCTGAAAACTTCATCCTGCGTAACAAGTTCTATATAGTTTTTTAATCCTACAAATACTTTCTCTCCAACACCACCCCAGTCAAAAAAGCTATAATAACCAGCCCATATGATGGAAACAATTACAAATGCTGTATAAATAAGAAATGCTGGAAAGATGAATAAAAGGATGACTGACTTTTTTCCAAATGCTTTCTGCACAGTTCTTCCTCCTCTCTTTCTCTGAAAGAGACTGACAAGGCAGCTGTCAGTCTCTGTTTATTATTATTGAAAAATCACTTACTTTTTACAAAAGAATCACAGGTTTCGATAAATTCATCCGGAGTGGTAATTCCCTGAGCCAGTTTCTGCTGTTCATCTGCAATTTGGGTCAGATTTTCTGAATCAAGCTTATCATCCCATGAGGTCCATGCTGTTTCAGCATTTTCAAATAACGGCTGAAGATCATAGAAAAGCTGTGGAAGTCCTTCTGGAATATCATCGTTAAACGGTGAGAAAATATTTCCTTTGTTGTAACAAGCCTCTGAATAATGTTCACATGCATAATCAAAGAATTCCTGCATAGTGTCGTCATATGTAGCCTTATTATATCCAATACCAAATCCTGCGTGAATTGGAATATTTGTCTCCATATTATCCATTTCTTCTGTGTCAGGCACAGGGAAAAATCCTATCTGACCTGCATCATACATATCCTCAGCAAGATTGATCTGACCTGAACCACTGTAGAAAATTCCACCAGTGCCACCATAGAATAAGTTTGTGGCTGAAGTGTAATCTACACTTGCAAATCCTGGTTCAAAATATCCTTTTGTTCCAAGATCATAAACCAGATTTACACCATATTTGGCAGCTTCATTTTGGGCAAAAGAGTCTGTTCCAGCCTGATATCCAGTGATAAATTCCGGACCTGTTACTCTCCATGGAGAGAATGAAAGATATCTCATAATCTGCCATACATCTGAACCACCGATAATAACCGGAATTTCTCCTATATCCGCAAGTTTCTGACAGTCTTCTTCAAATTCTTTCCATGTTGTCGGAGTTTCTTTAATACCGGCTTTTTCAAAGAGATCCTTCCTATACATAAAGAATTCACAATATAATCCCTGTGGGAAAAGATACAAATTACCATCATCTGCATCTGTAAGGAAATCTCGTACCGCACCATTCATCTTATCCGCATATCCATTTCGATCTAACTCAGCACCTAAATCCACTAATGCATCAATGTCTTTACATGCTTTAGAAAGTGTTCCATTGGGGCATCCGAAGATATCTGGTAATGTATCACTATTGATATACATCTGTAATTTCGTAAAATAATCTTGTTTATCATTAACCATTTCTATTTCATAGTCAATGCCTTTCTCATCACAGAAATTTTTCAACAAATAGTCATAAACCTGATACTGTTCTGTCGATTCTGTTGAGTTTAATAAAGCAGTAATCTTCGTTCTTTTTCCATCATCCGATTTCTTCGCAGAAGCTGTAACTGCTCCCATGCCTGTCAGAAGACTGGCTGTCATAGCTGCCGTCATGGCAAGTGATAACACTTTTTTCATTTTCCTCATTTACTTGTTTCCTCCTTTTAATTTGTGTTTCCTCGTTCTTGATGATTTTATTTTAGTCTTTTTGCCTTTTATAAACAATTGGAAATAAAAGTAAAAATAGGAGATTTGTGCACAAATTTTATACTGTGCACAAATCTCCTGTTCTATCGTCAGGCAGATAAAATCATCCGCCTCGCTACTTGCCTGATTCGATTAAATGACTTACCTGATACAGTTAACCTCGCTGTTTATATATGTTTCCTGAATTCATTGGGTGTAATACCGTAACGCTTTTTGAATACTTTTATGTAATATCCAAAGTCTTTGTATCCTACCATTTCTGCGATTTCATATTGTTTATATTTATTATCTGCAATCAGTTTCTCCACCTGTTGGAACCGGACATCTGTCAGATATTCCAGAAAACTCTTTCCGGCATATTTCTTAAGAAGGCGGCTGATATAGGTTCTGCTTACATGGAATTTCTCAGTCAGATCATCCATAGATAAATCTCCTGAATAATTCTTCTCAATGTAAGAAAGAACACTCTGAACCAGTTTCCGGTTCCGTTCATCAGTTCCTTCTGTATTCTGTTTAATCAGCGTTCCAAACAGATTCAGCAGACAATTCAACACCTCTTCTGTGTTCTCGCACTGACAGATTCTTTTTATTCCATCCTGAAGCACAGAAAGATTCCAGTTTTTATTATGAATTTCACTGTCAACTGCACAGATATATGGAAATTTCATACATCCCAAAAGTAAATCCATTGCTGCAAATTTCACCGGAGATACATCTTCCGGTGCGTTTCGAAACATCTGATGAAGTTCATCCTCCGCTTTCTCAAAACTGTCCTGAAACAAAGTCATCATAAAATGTGTTTTTTCACCGGAAGTAATCACAAAGTCTGTCTGTTTTTTATATTGCAGATCTTCGTATCTGAGTATGATATTCGTACCCAGATAAACACATTGCCTGCATGCTGTCTGTGCCTTACGGTACTGTGCATTTGCCTGATATTCGTCCACTTCTACATCGCTCAATCCAAAATTCATATGTGCTTTCAGATACCGTTCTACTTCTACCTGTATCTTACTGCATGCCTGCAATGCTTTTTCCATACATACTGCGTTTTCTTCTTCCTTTTCAAACAAAAGAATAAAATTATATTCTGCAGTTGCTGTATTATAATCGCTCAAAACATGAATTCCAAAATCATTAAAAATTTCCTCAAAAATATTGATGCATGCAAATTCCTCTATCCATTTATCTCCTGTATGGATTTTATTTTCTCCAACAACTTTTCGCCCTACACACACAATATATTTCTCTATTGTCAGATTCAGAGATTCTGCCTGCTCTTTTACAACTTCTTTTCCCTGGATTCTTCCATACAGAAGATTTCCCGCAAATTTGGATCTCAGCTGCGGAACTGACCTGTTGAAATATTTCTTCAGATCCCGGATTTCCTGCTGTTTTTCCTTCCTTGCATGAATTCCCCCTGCAATCCGGGCAGCCATTGCCTTTAACTCATCATAGTCCACCGGTTTGAGAAGATATTCTTCCACACCAATGCTGATTGCTTTCTGAGCGTAGGCAAAACTGTCATATCCTGTCAGTATCACTATAACCGCATTGGGATAAATCTCATGTGCTTTTTCTGCAAAATCCAGTCCATCCATTCCCGGCATCTTCACATCTGTAAGGATCAGATCCGGTTTCGCCTGCTCCAGTTTCTCCAGCCCTTCCAATCCGTTCCTTGCAGTTGCGGATATACGGTATCCATAATCGCTCCATGGAAACGAACATAAACCATCCAGAATAATATATTCATCATCTAATATCATTACCTGCAATTCCATTATCTCTCGTCTCCCTTTTTTTGTTATTTTCATTTACAGTTTCATCGTATTTCCTGTAAGTAACTCCGACATTACCGTTCATCGGAATTTCCAGTATTACCTGTGTTCCCTTCCCCGGTTCTGATGTAATGCTCATCCTTGCTTTGTTCTGATATACATAATCCAGTCTCTTTCTCACCGCATATACTCCCAGATGGGTATGTGTCCGCTCTGCTTCATGATCTGGCTCTTCCTCTGTCTCCATCAATTTCTCCAACTGCTCCTGTGACATTCCAACTCCATCATCCTTTACTGTAAATACTGCCATTCCATCTGTAATTTCTCCTGAAACATAAAGGAAACAGTCCCATGTCGCATTTTCCACACCATGAACCACCGCATTTTCCACCAGTGTCTGAATAGTCATCTTCGGAATCTCTAATTCATTTAATCTCTCATCCACTTCAATATAAGATGTAAATTTATCTCCATATCTGGTTTCCTGTATGTAAAGATAATCCTGTACATATTTTATTTCCTCACGAATATAAACCATACTTCTTTTATTACTGATACTTGCACGCATCAGACTGCTGATAGAAGTAACCATATGACAAATATTATCCTCGCCCTTCTTTCGCGCCATCCAGTTGATCGTATCCAGTACATTATAAAGAAAATGCGGATTAATCTGTGCCTGCAAAGCCTGGAATTCAATATCTTTGTTAACTGTTTCCATCTCCACAACCTGTTTTATCAGCTGCTCTATTTTCTCTATCGTCTGGTTGAAAACAGAATTCATGGCTCCAATCTCATCCCTTCTTCCTTCCGGAAGACGGACAGAAAAATCCCCCTCCGCAAACTGCTGCATTGCTTTACTTGTACGCTCAATCGGACCGGCGATTCCCTTTGCCAGAATATCAGCAAGAAAAATACACAACATCAAACTTGCCAGAATAAGCATGATTGTCGTTTTCTGTAATCCTCTGGCTGTTTTCTGTAAGAAACTCATAGGAATCATTCCTACAACTGTAAGTCCTGTGTCAGAACTTCTCTGATATACACAGTCATAACCCTGTCCATCTGCAGTAAACAGAAAATCTCCTGTGTTACCTGATATTTTTTCTATCCAGCTTCTGTCACTGATTGTCGCATCATTCTCTGCACTCTCTATCAGAACATTTTTGTCACTGTCCAGAAGAAAAATATGTGCAGACAAAGAATCTCTGGCTGTGATCGTCATTTTTTTCAGATAGCTCAGCTTAATAGATGCTCTCAATATTCCCACTGGCTTCATAGTCAGAGAATCTTTGATCTGCTTTGCCATATACATCAGGCCTTCCTCAGAAGCATTATAATAAATACAGCGTCCTTTTGCCTGCTCCGCCAGTTCACAGGATGTCTGAGCGGTATTTTCATTAATCTCATGATTATTTGCCAGCAGATGATTTGCTCCGTTATAACCATACAGCTGGATATCATTCATATAAATACTTGTATATCCCTGTAAAAGCAGCCTTCTGATCTGCCCTGATCTTGAATAATAGGAATACAGCTCTGTGCCATCCGATTTATATGGTTCATCAGACTCCAATTCCTCCTGAACCGTATTGTTATTTGCAATATACTCAAATGAATTCCTCACCATATCAAAATAATGATCCAAATTCACCGACAACTCGTTCACCACTCCCGCAGACTGCTTCCTTGTCTGTTCTGTCACAATTGAAAATGCAGACATATACTGCGAAACACTGGAAGCCAGCAAAACAACCAATGCTACCCCTAATGTACAATACAGAATTTTTCTCTGTATTGACAGATTAATATACCACTTCTTTAAATTTTTCATCTCTCTTTTCCCTTTAATGCCCCTTTATTTTTCCCTTTTTTCACTGCTGCGGTCTATTCCGGACAGCCAAAAAGCCGACACACTGCTTCCAGTCAATGTATCGGCTTTACTGCTTCATTTTATTATACAGATATATTCCGTAACTTTTTCTGTTTTACAGATACTGACTGAATTCCACTTTCTCCTTGTTCGGACCCTCAATGGTAAAAAACTTCACACCATTTTCCCAGAATGGCAGGAAATGAATGGTATCCTGTGTGGAGTTTAAACCAGCTTCATTAATATACCGGAAAATCTCCTCAATATCTCTTACATCAAGTGCAACATGATCGATCGCTCCATGCTCCATCTTCGCCGCATGATTCTCATAAGTCTCCACTACCAGAGTTCCCAGTTTCAGAAACACAACCTTCTCATTCGCTTCCTCATTTACGGTCTCAAATGCAGTCTCAAAACCAAGTTTATGATAAAACTCCACAGTTTTATCAATGTCATTTGTCGGAATCCCGATATGCTGTACTCCTGTTGAATAATTCTTTAAATCCATGATCTTTACCTCTTTCTGCTCATCTTTGTAGCTTTTACTCATTATTTTACTTATCCAATATTTAATATTTTATTTTTTACAATATACGCAGAAAATCATTCGATTGTCAAGAGTAACAACTGATTCTTTTCACTTGACCCCTCCGCTCCCACCACCTCATCCATTTTCTCTTACACAGCCAATAGCCAGCGTGAAGCAGCATCTCTCTGCAGGTGAATCTGGAGGGGGCTTAGTAACTCTTAGGTGGGGGAAATCCGCGTTATGAAGAAAAATAGCAACCTGTCTGAGCGGAGTCTGCGACGGAGCGAGTTTTGCATTTTTCTTCATGCTTTTAGCGGATTTTCTCCACCTTAGAGTTACTTAGCCCCCGG
>OBHU01001228.1_pt1 | contig 13831 bp, 9 predicted proteins | sample 1519071 | NCBI WGS metagenome assembly OBHU01 (sample SAMEA2452135, study PRJEB22498) | human gut metagenome
GGGCAATCCGTTTACTTCGGCCTGACGATCGGCAAAATGGCGGGCCAATAAAGGAATATCTTCCCGTCTCTCACGCAAAGCCGGTAGCTTTACTGTGATCAGATTAATACGATAGAACAAATCTTCACGGAAAGTACGTTCGCTTACCATCTTACGTAGATCGGCATTCGTTGCAGAAACAACACGGATATCCGTTTTTCGGGGACGGCTATCTCCCAACACCTCAAATGTCTGATCTTGCAAGACACGAAGCAGTTTCACTTGGCACGACGGGTCCAGATCTCCAATTTCATCCAAGAAGATAGTACCCTTGTTTGCCATTTCAAAACGTCCGATACGGTCGGCACTCGCATCCGTAAAAGCTCCTTTCTTATGACCGAACATTTCACTCTCAAAAAGACTCTGGGATATACCGCCTAAGTTCACTTTTATAAATGGCTGCTTCGCACGCTGACTGTTGATATGAATCGCTTCGGCTATCAGTTCTTTACCCGTTCCGCTTTCTCCCGTGATAAGCACGGAAGCATTGGTACGGGCAATCCGGGCAATGGTATTCAAAACGTCCGTCAGTCCCTGACTCTTTCCTGCGGTATTTCGGCAGGCGTAGCAGACAATTCCAATGCCGTCTCTATCCGTTGCAGCAGAGCGGCATTATTCCAAGGCTTCGTTATAAAATCAAATGCCCCGGCTTGCATACCCTGCACAGCCAATTGAATACTTCCCCATGCCGTCATCAAGATAACAGGCACATCGGGACGGAATATTTTCACTTGCTTAAGCAACGTCAGACCTTCCTCTCCGGTAGTGGAAAGGGTAAAATTCATGTCCATCAGAATGAGATCCGGAGTTTCAGAACGAACAACATCCATCGCTTCACGGGGACCGGGAACTGCCAAAGCCGAATAACCGGCACGTTTCAGCATAAAACTGAGAGAAGAACGGACAGCACTGTCATCATCAATGATTAGTATCATATGTGTATGTGGTTTTATATGCGCAAAAATAAGAATAATTATTCAATATGCCAATATGCCAATGTGCCAATGTGCTGCGCTATATCAAAAGAATAGCATCCCGCATGGAAATTGGCACATTGGCATATTGATATATTGGCACATTATTTAATCACTTCTTCAAAATCAACTTCCAGTTTCGTCCCCCTTTCAAAATCCCACAATGTGAGGCTCCGAATCTGGTAGAAATAAGACCAATAATTATAAAGTTCCGATATATGCTTCTGACGCGCCTCATCTTTAGAGTTTTGCGCATCGTTTAGATCCAACGTATTGATTTTGCCGATCAGAAAGGTTTCGATACTCGTTTTATAACGTTGCTGGGCTATCAAGTCGGCCTCTTTGGCAATGCTCAATTGCTGTGCCTGATTATTGAAATGTTCCACGAGCAGAAAAATATCCTGATTGAAATTCATCTGTTCCTGACGGATTTTCGAAAGAACCACTTCCCGGTTACTCTTGGCAACACGCACTTTTCCACGACGCTTTCCCCAATCAAGAAGAGGGATTTTCACTCCTACCTGTACAATCTGATTATCGAGCAAATGATTGTAAGCACCGGCAAACTCATTATCCAAGCCAGTATAACCGACGCTTGCAAAAAGATCGACACTCCGCAGGTTACCGCGTGCGGTAGCTACCGCATAATCTGCTTCCAGTTGCCGACGGCGAATATTCTGTGCAAAAGAATTCCGTTCCAATGCTTTATTTAGTACTACATCATATTTTATTTGCACATCCGGAACCGATTCGGGCAATACCGGTTCCAATTTCTCATTCTCGCCCATTCCGAGGAAGGCACGAAGCTGAAACATCTTGGCATTGAGATCACTCATAGCCTCCGTTACAGCAGCTTTCGCATTCAAAGCAGAAAGTTTCAGTTGTAATAGCTCATTTTCAGAAATCTGTCCCATCTCCCGCTTAGCTCCCGCCACCTTATAAAGATGTTCTGCATTCAACTGGTTCTGCCGGGCAGTAGCCAATACCTCTTTAGCCAGTAACAGCTGAAAAAAATAGGTAATGGTCTTCCGGGTCACATCTTCCGTAGCAGAAATAAAAGCCGCCTTTGCCTCTTCATAACGTACGGGTTCGATACGACGATCCCATTTCAATTTATTCACGCCAAAAATGGGTTGCGTCAGTTCCAAGCTGACCGGCACAGACATAAACTTTTCTTTCCCCTCCCCGCCGAACTGCTTAATGTAGTCTAATGACGTAGTAAGGGATAACTTTCCACCCGTGAACCAGATATTCTGATCGATAGACAAATCTCCGCTAAGCCCTAAATAGTTATTACGGACAAAGCCATACGTCCCGTCTGAATTTTGATAGGAGTTGTATGATTTGTTATAATTGGGCAATGTCCCCGTCAGATTGACTTCCGGCAAAAGATCAGCACGAAATGTACGGTATTCCCAATACGATGTTTTCAATTCATTCAAAGCCACAGCTGCATCAACAGACTGCGTACGAGCCAAAGCAATCGCTTCACCGAGTGTTATTTTCCGTTCGTCTTGTGCTTCAAGAATCAATGGACACACAAAAGCCGCTAAAACAAGCAGTATATTCTTCTTTCTCATAAAAGTATTATTTTCTGTGAGCAAAGAGTCCAAACGGTATGCCAAAAAGATAAATCACTTATTTTCGGCACATTAATTCATTCTTCGACTGTTCGAAAACGAACACTTTGTGCGCAAGCGAACGTCGTTTGCCGTTTATTCGCTGATATCAGGCAATCGGACTGTAAACCGGGTACCTTTCCCTTCTTCAGACGTGACACTGATCGTTCCGTGCAGGCGTTCTACGATCGTCTGGCAGATACTCAGTCCCAATCCGGCTCCCTGGGTAAAATTATCCACTTTATAGAAACGCTCAAAGATATGCCTTACTCCCTCTTTGGAAATCCCTTTACCGGTGTCCTCCACAAACAAGGAAGTGTATCCGTCTTCGTCCTCCGTATACCCGAAAGTAATTGAACCGCTCGTCGTAAATTTAGCAGCATTGTTTATCAGATTATTTACCACCTGTTGCAAACGCACGTTATCCGTCACCATATATTTCTTACTGCCTTCTGGAATATCCAGCAGCAACTCCACACCGGGAGGCATATTCAACTGTTGGGAGTCGTGTACATTCTTCAACAGTAAAGGAAGACTGTGCCGTGAAAGCTGGAAGTCCATCGTTCCGGATTCAATACGCGACAAATCGAGAATATCATTGATCAATGCCAGCAACAGGCTGCAATTCTTATTAATGGTAGCAATAAACTGTGCCACCTCTTCTTCCGTGAAAGCACTGGTATCGCTCAACAAGTCGGAAAAACCGACAATAGCATTCAACGGAGTACGGATCTCATGGCTCATATTGGCCAAGAATGCCGACTTCAGCTTATCGGCCTGTAATGCCTTATCACGGGCAATCGTCAATTCCTCTTCGGTTGTTTTATACCGTTGGATACTCTGGCAAACTCCCAAAATACTATATGGAGTATCAGCCGTCAACCCTCCAAGCACGGAAGTTCTGTATTCCCACCATTCGTATCCACCGTTTTCATTGTGCTGGCGGAAACTCATACGGATACTGCGTCCCTCTTTCAACGCTAAATCAAACTGTTTTTGTATGTGTTCCAATTCTTCGGGATGAACCGTCTTTTCCATATCGTCACGCGAAATGGTAACAACCGAACCGTCAAAGCCAAAACGCTGAAGAAATCCCAAAGGAAATGTAAAGACATTCGTACGGATATCAAACTGCCACGGATAAATGGAACTCTCTTCTATTGCCAAATCAAAGAAACGCTTCTTCATCTCTTCATCGGATACATTGTGACAGGAAAAAGCAACTCCGGTTACCTCCCCATTCGCATGTAAAGGCACCATCTCTCCCGAAACCGGAAAATAAATTCCACTGTGCACTTCCTGCATAAAAGAGTCGGGAGGAATCTGGCAACTCTTCCCTTTCGTAATCACCTCCTTCAACATCTCCCGCAGAATATCCTTTCCATTTGAATATATCTTAAAAATAGAACCGGCCGGAAGCCCCTCATAAGGACGGACAGAGACATCGGTAGGAAGATGCAACATCTTTAATAGAGAGAGATTGGTAAAATGGATGCGATAGTCCGCATCGTACGTTATTACACCTTCACGGATGGAATGGAAAATATTGTCAAACTCATCACGCTGCGCAACCAGACGGCTCTGCACCAAAAGTCGAGTCTGTGCATGCACCCTGCGTCTCGCCTCCCGCCGGTTAACCCGGAACAGCCAAATAACCAACAAAATCAATAGGCCTAAGATAGAAGCATAAAACAGTATAAAAAAGAACTTATACTTTTCCAGATAAGGTTCGTTGAGTATAATGCCCGGTTTCACCCGGTCTTTGTCTACCTTAAAAAACTCAAGTTGCTTATAATCATAAAAAAACTCGACCGGAGTCTCAGATATCCCGGCCTCCTCCGGAGAAGCTCCCCGTAGCACTTTGGAAGCCCGTACACCCGCCATACGCGAAGAGGTATACGGATCGGCATCATAGGCACAGAATACGCCATTGGTCAAGGAAATACTTTGACAGGAGAAAAAAGGAGCCTTTGAGTTTTTACCGATAAACGCCATGAAAGGAGACCACTTCGGAACAATTACAATGCGTCCATGACTATTGCGCGGATAACAAACAGAAGAGATTATACTGCTCGTACTACCCGTCTGCACATTATAGGTCTGCAATTTATAATCGGGATAACGCTTCACAAAACGTTGCCACTCATTCATGAAGTCTTCTTTTCCGGCAAGACTCAGAAAGCTGTTATCATTCACACAAATTACTTCCTTCCGTTCCGGAAATGTCTTATGCGCCTGTTCCAATAAAAGAAAAAAGTCGGGGTTAGAGGTAAAACCGCAAACATTCGGCAAAGTAGAGATCAACGCATCATCCGGATATTTAATACCATAAAAGACAACCGGTATCTGACGGGGTAACGAATCTCCACAATTAAACAAGGTATAGAAAGCTTCATCACTGGATGTCACGATCAGATCGGTGCCCCTTTCCCTTGCCCGGTCGCAGATACGCTTCATGATGACCTGCTCGGATCGATAAGCCCAATAATCGGCATCCAGATACTCCGTCGTGATTTTAACTTTCACCTTCTCACTGCTGAAACCGTCACGCAATCCACGGGTCAGGTCATTGTGCCAAGGAGTCTGATTCGTATATGATTGTATAAAAAGAACATTATAGGTCTGTTCAGCAGCAGCTATCTCCAGAAATGCCGTAAATAAAAGAAGCAGAAGAGTATAATAACGTTGTCGGATCATAAAGTTACATAACTGCGTTGTTTCACAATATGCACGCAAATATACGCTATTATCTTGAAAGCAACGCAGATATATAATTTTATTTTTTTACTCTTCACGCAATGCTTCTGCCGGTTGTATCTTCATAGCCTGACGTGCGGGAATCCAAACAGCCAGAAAAACGGTAAATACCAACAATAGATAAGTGATAAAAATACCGGCAACAAAACGGAACAAGGTGAATTCAACCGGATAATCGGATACAATTTCTGCCAATCCCAAGTTTGCCGCCACTACTATTGCCGGAATGAATGCCAATGTGAGCAATACTACCCCTTCTCCCCAAAGAAGCCTGCACAGACTGACTCTTGAACCGCCCAAAGCTACACGTAATCCGAGTTCGGAACGACGTTGCTGCGTTCGAAACCAAAAAGTGCCCAACACTGCCAGAAAAGCATTCAATAAAAAGAATACCGCCACTGATAGATAGGTATACAAATCATTACGAGGTTCTTTCAATTGCTCGTTCCGGAAATCGGTCATAGGGCGCATATCTTCAAGATAAAAGTTGCCGATCATCAACTGTTCACGCATGTCTTTACGGAATCTACGAATAAAATCATCACCGTCGGAATCGGGATGCACACGAATGTACACACCCAAATAGGGAGCCTCCAGATAGTAAAAAGGACGCTTTTGTGTGAAATGCAACGGTATGTAGGTAGCCCGTTGGTGGGAGGTAAATTCATTATACTTTTGATTTTCGCATACGGCAGCAATACGTACACTGTCGCCATTCAAGGTGTTTTTTACCCATTCACCCACAGCAGAACGTCCGGGAAAGAGCTGGCATGCCAAATTATCCGTAATGATAATATCGGTAAGATTGGCCCTGCCTGCCAACTGTTCCGGAGAACTTCCATCCGCCCCTTTCACCCGAAATACCCGGAAATATCCGGAACTGACGGTACGCATCCAACTGTTGCAAGTAATTGTATCGTAAATAAGAGAGGCACCTTGATTCGTCCATACATAATGTTTATGCATGCGTGTATAACAAACAGACTCCACAGCCGGATGATGTTCCAAGCGATCCATGAAAGTGTAAAAATCACCTGTAGCATTCTTGGTATGAAGTTTGTCCGATAAAAATTTATGGCTTTCAGGGGTCAGTACCCCGATATTGAGGGCATACACATTGTGCCAGTCGAATCCTAAAGGACGGGTCTGATTGACCGTAACCGTGTAAACATAATCTACCGCATACCACATACAAGTAGACATCACAAACAAACCGGCTATCAGCCATCCATTGTGACGACGGTTATTCCATATAATTGTAAGAATGTGTCTGAACATATTAATTACCTTTCATTTAGTGCATTGACAATCGTTGTACGAGCCACACGAACCGCTGGAATACCGGCAGAAAGCAGATTAAGAACCAAGCAGAAAGCTAAGGCTGCAAAAAATATCCACGGACTTATCATGGACGCGTTCATGGCGGCCGTACCTCCAACCGATAATGCAGATGCAAACAGCCAATCCGATAACAGCCAAAGAGCAAAATAAGAGAACAGAAGTCCTGCCACACCACCGATCAGCGTAAGCAACAGATTCTCGGCAAGTACCTGTTTCAACAAGACCGAACGGTTGGCACCGAAAGCCTTACGCACTCCAATTTCTGAAAGGCGTTTCCGCATGCGGCTCTGCGTCAACCCGGACAGGTTGATAGCCGGCACAAGCAGAATAACGATAATAATAATCACATAGTGAATGACTACCTCTTTTGCCGGAATACCTCCATGGGCGTATTTATGAAGCATCTGAATAAAAAATGTATCGGGTTGCCCCAGCAAATCCAGTTGCATATCCTGATCATTTGCATTCAATTTTGCCAAGTTCGTATTCACTTCCGCAAGAATCTCAGGAAAGCCGGTCGAAGAACGGGCCAGGATAAAACACTGGAAACTGCCTGTATGCCCTTTGGTCCATCCGGAAAGATCAATACGGCTGATATCCGTATTAGTGGTATAAGGCAACCATATTTCCGAATAACTCTGTTCGGCAAACTTACTGACATCACGTACCACACCGCAAACCGTAAACTCTACAAAGTTAAGTTCAAGATGACGCCCTACTGCCGTCTCTACCCCACCAAACAGACGCCGAGCCACACTCTCGCATATCACAGCCTGTTTCAGCCCGGCCTTGAAAGCAACCTCATCATAGGGTTGTCCGGCAAGAAATCCAAACTCAAATACCTTCCAGAAATCAGCATCGGTATAAAGCAATTGACAGTTGATCTCTTCTCCTCCCCCCGGAACCACAGCGAGCATACGCCCATATTCACAGATGGCAGATACGGCTTCTGCAGTCGTGAGAGGATAGAAAATTTGCTGTATATCATAAAGAGACAGGCGGCTGTAATTACGTGCATCTTTATCCTCCTTTTCATAAACACTCGACCACTTCACATAAAGCGTACGGTCACGATTCATTTCCGGCTCGTAATTAGCCGTTTTTGCATACAGCAGAATGATAATCACCATCACTACCGAAATAGCAAGTGCCGTACCGGCAATACTGATGGCAGAAAGTAACTTATTCTCCATCAGAAGATGAAAGGCCTGTTTAAAATATTGTCTGAACATGGAGAGGATTTACGATTTGACGATTTATAATTTACGATTACAATTCCTTTATTCTTCGCGCAGGGCTTCTGCCGGTTGTATCTTCATAGCTTTACGCGCCGGGATGCCGATGCCTATCACAATCATCAGGACGATGAGAATAAAAGTCAGAACAACGGTGATAATAAAACGGCCGGTCTCCAATGTGGTTCCGTTCATCCAGGAGTTCAGTTCGGCATGAGCCAGATTCCAGTCTATGATAATGGCCGGTACGGTAGCTATCAAAAGCAGTAACAGACCTTCGGACAGAAGGCGGTTGAATATCGTATGGTTCGTTCCTCCCAATGCTTTGTGCAGGGCGATCTCGCTACGGCGCTGTTGTGTACGAAACCAGAAAGTGCCCAACAATCCTAAAAAAATATTCAATAGCAAAAAGACCATACCGAAAATGTAATTACGAAGCTCATTCATAGAAGCTTGTTCGAAATTACGCCGGATATCGGCAAATGAACGAACATCGGCAATAAAAACATTTCCTACTCGGAGCTGCTTCTCGCTATCCGCTTTCAGACGGTTCATAAAATCGACATCCTGTCCTTCTTTCACACGTACACAAAGTTCAAGATGAGTATCATACCAACTGCGGCCTAATTTGTAAAGCATGCAATAAGAAGAAAAAGCCTGTTCATGATCCGAGTAACGTACCGGTTTTAAAGAAGCAGCTAACTTATACGTTTTCGCTGAATCTCCAAACAGATAAAATTGTTTTCCTACCAATGAAGTCAGCTTCACACCGTATTTCCGTTCATACAAATTATCCGATGCCAGGAAATTCTCTTTCGTAAGCATCTCTGCCAACTGTTCCGGAGTCTCTCCCCTTGTCCCCTGATAACGAAACACTCTCAAGAAATCCGGTGTCACAAACCGGCGGACCACATAACCATAAGACTGCAAAGTATCGTATCTCACTTCCGTCCCGCTATTACTCCCGTTATACGGATATGAATTTTGCGACAGGCTCACCGCTTCCACTTCCGGACGGCGGGCAATACGGTTGACCAGTTCATCTATTTCTTCGGCAATCAGCGTATCATTCGGTATGAAGTCGGGACTCTTGTCGGTAAGCTGCCCCATGCTCACGAGATAACAGTTTGAAATATCGAATCCGCGCGGTTCGGTATAAACCTTGTACTGCACATAAATATAATCCACAACATACCACATCACTACGCTCACCAACAGCAACTCCGTCGCTATCCAAAGATTGGAGTGCCATTCATTTTTTATCTGTGTAAATAGTTTCTTGTTCATCATTCATTCGATTTAGTGGGTTCTACCTCCCAACGCATTTACAATACTGGTACGTGACGCTTTCCAGGCAGGAAAACCACTGCTTAAAAGATTGAGTACAAAGCAGAAAAGCAACGCATACATAAAAGTGGAAGGCTGCAACAGAATGGAAGCATTTACTTCCGGCGGATTGAGCGTAATGCTATAAGCTTGGGCAAATAGCAATCCATTGCCGAGATAAGCAAACAATATGCTGAAAAGTAATCCCACAGCACCGGCCAGCAAAGTGACCACTAAGTTTTCCATCACAATCTGTCCGATCATCTCCGTGCGGGTACTGCCAAAAGCGCGGCGTACCCCAATCTCGGAAACACGCTGGCGCAAACGGCTCTGTGTCATACTACTCAAGTTAATAGCAGGTACCAGCAACAGAATGATAAAAATAATTACCCGTTGACGCCGGGCCGCCGACAGGTCCGGTTCCCAATTGGCGGCGTAAGCTATCGCCTGCTTTTCCTGATCGTAAGGACGGTTACGATAAATCAACTCATATCCGTTTTCAGCCAACAGATTATTATATTGCAGGCGGACTTTCTCGCATTCTTCACGAATGGCATCGAAATCGTCACGGTCACGTGCCAGAATAGTGGCACTCATCATGCCCATGTGATTGTCGCTCCACGTATCTTGAGCCAGATCGGTAGAAGTATAAGGTATCCATACCTGTGCATAAGCAGCATCCGCCAAAGCTGAAACATCTTTCACCACTCCCGCTACCGTATAAGGCGCATGATTCAACAAAAATTCGCGCCCGGCAGCCTTTGTCGTACCAAACAAATTGCGGGCTACACTTTCAGTGACAACCGCTACCGGACGTCCCGATTCAAAGGCAGCCTGATCATAAGGTTTCCCATCGACAAACGCAAAGTCAAAAACTTGCCAGTAAGTATCATCCGTCTGTTGCATATCTATACTGATGGCAGGTGTACCCGGCATGGAAGCCGGAGTAGTTATGGCAGCAACACAATAAATGGTTACTGCTTCGGGAGTTGTAAGCGACTTGAAACATGCCTTGGCTGTCTGTACACTCATCGGTCCGTTACTGGAACCTCCTCCCCATTCTTTATTGGTAATACTCATAAAGCGTACATGCAGAAAACGGTCGCGGTTGCTCTCAGGCGAGAAAGGGGCTACTTTCACCTGTTGAATCATCACCACCAGCATTATGAGAAAGATGGCAAGTGCCGTACCCAATATGCTGACGAGACTGATGATGGGCTGCTGGCGCAATTGTGCCAATGCTTGTTTGAAATATAGTTTAATCATTTTGAGATCATTTACGATTTGACAAATCCCTCTATTCTCCGACTTGCAGATTACGGGTATTCACACCTCCTATGCCGTCACTGGTGACATCGGCGCTCCGGGCATATCCGGACAACGTCATATGTCCCACTCCATCGGCTTTGGCTACCAGCTTCACACAATGAACATGGACATTTATCTTCCCTACCCCTTCCATTCGGGCACGAAGCGTTTTACACTCCAGATCGGCAATACGGATGGAGCCTACCCCTTTCATATTCAATTCAAGGTCCTTCATTTCCAACTTTTTCTCACAACGGAAAGCACCTACGCCTTCCATATTCACACGGGAGAGGTCGGGAGCCGTAATATAAAATTTCACTCTTTTGGACTTATTGTTCTGCTCTTTGTAAGTAAGGATAAGTTCTCCATTCTTTACCTTTACAAGTACCTTCTCTACAAATTTCCGGGGGCCTTCAATGCGTAGCGAATATTCGGATGACTGTTCAAAATTCACATCGCCCACAGCTTCGAACCGGATGGAAGAGAATTGTGAAACGGACTCATTACGAGTGATCGTTTTGTCGGTCTGCGCTTGTGAGAAAGTGAAAAATGCTCCTAATACAAGCACGATAGTAGTTATGAATATATTTGTTTTCATGATCTGTATGATTTCTTTAAGTTATAAAATGGTCTGCGAGTAGTCCGGGATCATTACTGTATCTGGCGTCCGTCGAAGAAACGAACGGTACGCGAAGTTTGTCTGGCCTGCTCCTCATTATGGGTCACCATCACGATGGTCCGTCCGTCTTCCTTATTCAGACGGTGAAGAAGTTCCATGACTTCAGCCCCCATCTTCGAGTCCAAGTTACCGGTCGGTTCATCGGCAAGAATAATTTCCGGATTACCGATAATGGCACGTGCAACGGCTACACGTTGGCATTGACCGCCGGAAAGTTGTGTAGGGAAATGGCGCATGCGGTGACTCAGCCCTACCTTTTCAAGTACTTCCTGTGCCAGGCGTTTACGCTCACTACTGTTCACATGGCGATAAAGCAACGGAAGCTCCACATTATCCAATACATTCAATGAATTTATCAGATGGAAAGACTGAAACACAAATCCCAAAGTCTTGTTGCGGAAAGCAGCCAACTCTTTATCTTTCATCCCTTCGGTACGGGTACCGTTGATCTCGATCGTACCGGTAGTCGGTGTATCGAGCAATCCCATAATATTCAGTAATGTAGATTTCCCACAACCGGAAGGACCCATAATACTGAGGAACTCACCACGATCCACTGTCAAGTTCACGTTTTCAAGGGCTACCGTTTCAATCTCATTTGTACGGTAAACTTTAGAGAGCGAAGTCAATGTAATCATAACTTTTTGTATTTAATAGAATTTTCAATTTCGTATTTTATCACTAAAAGGATTTCAAATGATATGCCAAAAACATAAATTACTTATATTCTGAATATTAGCTAAAAACGTAGCTGTCCGAAAATGAACACTTTTCGCAAAGGCGGACTATTTACGGATATGAAAATGAACACAACGGCAAACTTTCATAAACAAATGCCAGCATACAGTCTCCCATACAAAAAGTACGGTCCGCTAAAAAGGAAAAAATCCTGTCTTTCTGCTATCGGGTATCTATCTCCGAAAATAAAATGAATGTGGAATTATTGATTATCCATGAGCAATAATTGGTTGCCATCCACTTACAACAGATATTACACACGCGATTAATATAAATCGGGTAATATTGCAAGAAAATAAAAAATAATCTCCAATCATTAACAAAACATGAGAAACATGATGAAAAACATTACTCTCAAACAAGTTTTACGTCAACATGCTCTACTGGGCTGCATAGCGTTACTCCCACTTTCGCCTGTATATTCACAGGCCGATAACCAACAAATCGCTTTTCCGGGTGCCGAAGGCTGGGGACGGTTTGCAACCGGCGGACGTACCACAGATCCCGCTATCGGAAGCAAAGTGTATTACGTAACAAGTCTCGATGATTATCTTTCGTCCGAAGAGCCTATAGAAGGGACACTCCGTTGGGCATTAACCACAGGAGACGATACGCCGCGAACCATCCTCTTCAAAGTGGGCGGCACTATCAATCTTAAAGAAAGATTGAAATGTCCGAGACCGAATGTGACCATTGCCGGACAATCGGCACCGGGTGGCGGCATCTGTATCTCCGGGGCAAATATTTATATCCACAGTAAAAACTTCATCGTACGTTACATCCGCTTCCGTGCAGGAGACCTGTCCGGCAGTAATTATTCGGCATTAGGTATAGAGAACACCGAAAATATAATCATCGATCATTGCTCTTTCAGTTGGTCGATGGAAGAAAACGTGACAATGTACGACAACAAATACACTACTATGCAATGGTGTATATTGAGCGAACCGCTCTATGTATCCAAGCATGATAAAGGTGCACGCGGATACGGTGCCCAATGGGGAGGTGAACACTCTACATTCCATCACAATCTGTTTGCACACTGCGTAGGACGTACTCCATTGGTAAACGGAGCACGTGATAAATCTGCCAGTGGGCACGATGCTTTCGTAGATACGGAAATCATCAATAACGTACACTTCAACTGGGGCAATAAAGGTGCCTTATATGGCGGACAATTACATTCCATCGTAGAGGGAGCTTATTCGCGTACCAACCTCATCAACAACTACTATAAGCCGGGACCGGCTACCAACACTTTTCAAGACCGTTGGTTCGCCGATTGTTCGCACGATGCTTCCAGCGCTACCGGCCTGGGAGAATGGTATATCGATGGCAACATGTTTGAAACAAATGAATATAAGAATGACAAAAACAAAGGAGACCATTCGAAGGTAAACGCCAACAACTGGATATATGCCGATGAAAACAACTCCAAAAAAGCCGTAAACTTGCGTGCCGGCATCGATAAAATAAATGAAATAAAACTCACGGCCCCATCAGCTAACAGTGAGTTGACCATCGAAACAGCAGAAGAGGCTTATCTTAAAGTTATCAAACAGGCAGGAGCACAACTTCCCAAACTGGATGAAGTGGATACGCGTATTCTCGCCGAAGCTGCCGGAGAATTAAAGCCGGTAGACAGAGGAGCGATAAAATGGAATAAAACAGAACCGGATCCCGGCAACATCAAATTTGTGGGTATGATCAATTCACAAGAAGACTTGAAGCCCGCCGATGCAGGCGACAACTGGACTCCCTGGCCGGACCTCACACCGAAAGCCGGTGAAACAGTTCCGACAGATACCGACGGTT
>OBHU01001247.1_pt1 | contig 13640 bp, 14 predicted proteins | sample 1519071 | NCBI WGS metagenome assembly OBHU01 (sample SAMEA2452135, study PRJEB22498) | human gut metagenome
GGGATATGACACCCTCGATTAACCACTTTTTCCCATTTTACATAATTTAACATTCGACTATATCATGCGACTAAATGGAAATGAATGGAATAAATAGTATAATTTAATAATGTAAAACAATGGAATAAATAGTATAATTTAATAATGTAAAACAATGGAATAAATAACAATAAATAAGAATGTAAAATAAAGTAAAAGATAGGATAAAATAAGAATGTAATAAAGAAAAATAAAAGAATGTTTCACGTGAAACATTCTTTTTTATTTATATTTCTTCTTGAACACTTATTGCTAAATTCATATGTCCCTTTTCTGTTAGATGTGCTATATCAATATAATTTAATGTTTTGTTACTTGCTATGTTAGGATTTAGTCCTGAGTTTACATAAGTATCAATGTATTTTATTGAATAAAATTCACATCTGTTAATAATAGCTCTTCTATAATCATTTAAAGAATATCCTAAACTATTTTTTGTTGTATCGGGTAGGTTAGGTTGTTCTTTTGAAAACATTCTTCTTACAGGAGTTAAAAAATATATTCTGCTATTAGGATATTTATTTAATAATCCATTCATTAATACATTTAATGCTCCATAAACAGTTGTTATTGTATTATCATCTTCATCTCCAATCTCTGTTGGATACATTCCATAATCATTTGTTATCCCAAACACAAATATAAAGCCACTATCTGCTGGTATATCTTTATATCTTTCTGCCATACTATTTTGTCCGTTTGCTATGGTGCTTCCACTTATACCTAAATTTACTACCTCTTTCAATCCTAATAGTTCACCTAGTACATAACACCAAGCTTTTTTTCTATTTGATAAACCATATCCATATGTAATGCTATCTCCTAAAAATGTTGCTTTTTTATTTGTATATTTAGATGGATTTAGACTATTTATTTTATTTGTAATTTCTGTTACTTTGTCTTTTATTAAAACATATGTTTCTATCGGTTCATCATGATATAAATTTTCAACTAAATTTTCATATGCAGTTGGAGTGATTAAAAAACCTAATTTTACATCAGACCAATTATATACATCTGAATAATCGGATTTTTTAATAGTAAACCATGCTTTTCCGTTTATTTGAAAGATATAATTATTATTTTCATATTCTACAATTATTTCATCACCTTCTTTACATTGTGAGAAATTAATATTAGCTTTAATTTTAACTGAATTACTTTCAAAGTCTGAAATAGCCCCAATATATGATTCGTTTTCTGATTTTAAACATACTGTAGTAAATTTATTATCGCTAATTCCTAACACAACATAATTGGTATTTTTAATGGTAAATTTTATTCTTTTAGTATTAATATAACAAGCATTATATTTAGCTGATGGCTTAGAAGAATTTAAAATATTATTATTAAATGATAATGTACCATTATAATTATTAATTATTTTTTCAATTTCTGTTTTCATTTCTTCATAATTATAAGATTTATATTTAACATTATCATCAAGTTCATTGGTTTTATTTTGCAATTTTATTATTTTATCTTTATTATCTTTAATTTGAGAATTATTTGAATAATCATTAATTTTTATGTTAGAAACTAAATCTGTATAATTATCAGGTTTTATAAAAAATCCTAACTTTGATGTACTCCACATATCGTTATCTATATTTAATTTTTTAATCGTTAAAATTAATTTATTATTTTTGTATAAATTATATCCATTTGTTATTATTTCAATTTTAGCTGTATCACTTATCAAAAATTCCTCTTCAAATAATGAATCCGTTACAGTAGTATATTGATTATTTTTTATTTTTCCTATTTTCCCACAACTTGCATCATTAATTTTAGTTAAATTTATTACAGTAAAACCACCGTTTCCATAACCTAGCACCACATAACTACTATTTTTAATATTAAATTCCATTATGTCACTATTTGTATAAACATAATCCATAGTTTGGGATGGGGAATACACACTTAAAACTCTATCACTTGTAATAGATGGAGTACCAGTTCCTATAAAATCACTTGAATTAGCATATCTTAATTCTTCTGTAAAAATCTCTTTTAAAGATTTATTTAAATTATCTTTTATTTTTCCAATATTGTTAGAAAGGGTTTTTTCACCGTGGCGTGCATCTACAATTTCAGAATTTGTTGTTGATGTTTCACCTTCGGTTATATTTGATATTGCATTATCAAATTTTTCATTTAGTTCTTGTAAAATTTGATTATTAATTAAATTTGTTATTGTACCATTTCCACACAATTTATTAATATAAGATAAAACTTCAGTATTTAATCCTTCTCCTAATAAATATCCTATTTTTTCATTCACATAGTTTTCAAGAGTTGTATACTTGACATCTAAATTATTAAATTCCTCTACTACTTCATTTACCTTCATTAAAAATTTTCCAATGCTTTCAAGTATTGTTAAACTTGAAGTGTCATAAATAGTTGATTTAGTAGTATGAAATTCTTTGTTAATTTTATCTATCATATAAATCTCCCCTTTCAAAATGTTTCACGTGAAACATTAATAAATTTTCATAAATAAATCATTGCACTCATTCTCTAAAAATTGACTAATAATATTAGTTAATTTAGTCTGAAGCTCTATATGTTTTTCAATTAAATCTGATGCTGTCATAACTCCTATATTTCCTTTTCTTGTTAGTATGTAGCTTTCTTTTCCTGTACCTGTATTACTGGTACTACTTGTACTATTATTATTACTTGTACTATTATTATTATTATTACTTTCTTCAATATTTGAATAATAATTATCACTTAAATTTACAGAACTTTGTGGAGTATCAGAAGCTTTTTGAATTGATGAACTTGATAAACTTTCCGTATTGTTTAATTCTGTTGTAGTTTCAGAATTAATTGAATTACTTGTATCTTTAGTTAAATTCTCTGTCATATCATAATTGTTTTTAATGTCATACTCAATTAATGAAGTTTTTAAAAGCATTTCATAATAAGGTAGCTTTTCAGTAAACACAATATTTACATAGTGTTTAAACCTTGCAGGAGTTTCAAAACCAATTTCTTTAAAATAGAAATGTTTTATAAAAGCATCTTCTAATTTCTTTTTATTTTCATCATCTAAAAATGAATATTCAAAGTCAAAAAGAACAAAATTAGAATTTAAAAGATTTCTTAATTCTATTGTATATTTACTCATTAGTACCACCTGCTTCAAGTTCATCTAATATATTATAATCTTCCAAAGTAAATTTTACATTTAAATTAAGACCAAATTTTTTATTTATTAATTTACAAGCTTTTAATCTTTCATTTAACATAACATGTTTATTTATTAGTACTTCCATGTTGTTACTATCAACTTCAGAACTTATAAGTCTTTCTTTTTTATCTGTATTTGAATTATTAATACCTAAAGAAGTTAGCAATTCATTTCTTAATTGATGCTTATAATCTAAAATTTTATCAGCTACATAAGGTGCATCAGTTTTTAATACTCTTACACTATCTAAATTTAAATTTTTATCCCCAAAGATAACAGGTTCATTACCTGCGTATTGTTGATAAATATTTTTTAATGTTAATAAGTCTTTATCATCACAAAGAATTAAAATAGGTGTTTTCTGTGCATCAACATTTATTGAAGCTATAACACTTGCTGAAGCTATTTTATAACTATAATTTAAAATTGTATTATCTGCAGGAAGTTCTAAAGGATTATTTCTAATTATTATAACATCTTCTTTTTTAAATTGTTTATTATAATTCTGTGCTATTGCTCTATAATACAAAGGTTCATTTTGAAAGTTGTACTCATTTGATGCAATGCAAGGAACTACAATATATCCTAAAGTATCATCATATACAAACATAGCTTTTCCATGATTATATAAACATTCCTCAATAAAATTAATATTTATATTTTCTGGTACGTTCTCCCATTCAAATAAAGATAAACATATATTTTTATACTTAGTATATTCATTAATTCTTTCAATTTGTTCAAGTTCACCATTAAAATAAATTGCCCCAAGTTCACCATTTACAAGATTTAAAACATTATATTTCATATTATCACCTTCTTATACTATATTATTATCAACTGCATAATTTCCATAATTAGAGGTTGAGTGCCAAAAAGTTATACCTTTATTAAATATCTCCTGTATTTCTTCTTTATAAGGTGATGGTATAGCTCCTTGAAGGTTACAATTTTGAGTTTTAACAAAATTAAAATTTTCTCTTCCCCTTATGATAGGCACTTTAATTCTATTTACTTTATAACCGTATCTACTAAAATATTCATCAATAGCTCTTGCATATTCATATTTTATTTGTTGATGATAAAATTTAAAATCAGATTTTGCAAGTAATGAAATGCTCCCTGTTGAGTTGTTTCCTTTTACATTATCACTTTTTAATAAACTTTGTGAAGCACTTTTTACTGTTTCAATTCCTGTTCCTATTGCTCCCCATTCATTACCTGTATAAACTTGTAAAGCTGTTGACAATATATTTGTTCCAGCATTCATAAATGAACTAGATAACCAGTTTGAAAAATTAGATGTTGTAAATTCACATTGTGGATAACCTTCAATATTAATACTTTCCTCAAAATTTATTGATACATTTTTATAGTTTTTAGGACACATTTTAACTATGCAATTAGCACCTAAAGATGCAAAAAATTTAAATGTTATGTTTTCTCTATCTGAAAAATTTTCAAATTTTAATAAATTTTCTGTACCATTTGAATTTGAAATAATTAAACTACTATATGGATAACAAAATAATTTATTATTCTTTGGTGTATACCCATCTATTGAATCAAAAGCAAAATGGACTGTTATTTCTTTTGATGCTATTTCATTACTACCATATACAATATTTCCATCTACTGTTGAACTTTCTAAAGCAAATGAAGGAACAACTGCTATATATTGTATAGCTCCTTCTTTCTTTGCTTCAATTTCATTTATCAAATTTCCCATAGTTTCAATTTCTGCATTATTAAATACCAGCATTTCTAAACTTGAATAAATTCCATTTCTTTTTGTCCCTTTATATTTTTGAACAATAACATCATCTTTTAGTTCAGTCCCATAAGTCGTTGCAACTATATATCTAAAATTAGTTAATCCTGTTATTACATTTTTATCTATTAATTTTGTTTCTCCTATTGCTAGTCCTTCATCTATTGTATTACTTCCTATTGCATCATTATTAACATGTTCTCTTTCAACAAAACAAGGTTTTAAAGTATAATTAAACATAAATGTTTGAAGCACATCATATTTAAAACTTATTTCTGTCATACTATCATTTTTATATGTGAATTTAGTAATAAAACAATAAAATCTTTTACCATTTTCATTTTTATACATTAAATAATTACTATCATATAAATTTTCAATATAACCTGGTACTCTTATATTTTGTTCTTCTCTTTGGTATGAGAAATTAGTAAATGAATGTTTAATTATAGTATTCATATATTGAAGTTGCTCTGATGCAGAATTAAATAAAATTGTTTCATTTTGACTTTGATTAAAAGGTGCATCTAAAAGATACACCTCAGTTATTTTATTCATGGTTTCACCTTCTTAATTATACAGTTGCTTTTTTCATAAATGCAACTGCATTAGCAAATAGTGAAAGAGAATATGTTTGCCAATGATTCCAGTAATAATTATTGTAAAGTCCTTTAGGATTATAAAAGCTTGTTAATTCTTCAAGGTTGTCATATACTTGTACATAACTTTCATCACAAAGTATAGCGTAACAATCTGATGCACTTCCAAAGCTATCAACTTCAAGCATTCTTGATAAAAGTGTAGTTTTATCTAAGTTAAAAGCTACTGCTAAAACTTCAACATCTATTTCTGTTGCAACATCTGAACGTATTAAAAGTATTTGATTTTCCTTAGGAGTCCAAGTAATAAGTGGTTTTATATCTCCTTCTTTACTATACTTATTAAAAGCACTTGAAGGAAATACAAAATTACTACTACATGTTTTAATAGATTTAACTAAATCTTTAGGATTAGTAGTAACATCATTTACATCAACTTTTAATATTTTATTTCCTGTTATTGCATCTGCAAATAAATTTTTCATTAATATAAATTCATCATAGTTGTCTGAAGAATATAAACTATTAACAATAGATTGTAATAAACTATTTAAAGCTTGATAAGATGTAAAGGCTGTCTGAAGTTGTTGCCTTGTAATAGTTGTAGTATATTGTGACTTTCTATTAAGTCTGTGATATAAAACTTTAACATCTGGTATATTTCTTTTTAAAAGTTCTGTGCCGTTAGGGTCAAATTCCTCACTATCTGTTAAATTTGTTATTATTTCTTCAATATCCTTTCCAAGTGGTACACTACCCTTTTTTAATATTGCAAGTGGATTTTTTGCTATTTTGCTTCTAACAATAGTCATTGCAATTTTTTCAACTAAGTTATTCAAAAATTCATTTTTTAAGTTAGAATAAACAATTAAAGGGTTTCCTACTTCACTTATATTATGTCTAGTTGCCTCAGGTACTCTTGTTTGATATTCTGTACTTGCATTAGCTCTAATTACATTTAAAAGGTTTTGTAAATCAGCCATAAAATCATCTCCTTATTTATATTAAATTACCTTCTTTGTCAAAAAGACTTTCAAAGGAAGGTATATCTTTTTTATCTTCTTCAGTATTTATTAAATTATTTTTATTATCGTTGGTTCTTTTTTCTCCAACCTTTAAAAATAGCTCCATATTTACATTTCTTAAATTATCATTATCTTTAATAAGTTTATTATTATTTTCAGTTAAACTATTATTAGTTTTAACCAATTCACCATAATCTGATGCTAATGTATTTAATACTTCAGTAACATGTGCTACATCATCAAGATTACTTCTTATATCATTTACATGATTTTGAAATTCTTCTAAGGTCATTTTATCACCTCCTTTTATGCTAAACATAAACTTTTATATGTATTATATCCTACAATACCATCACATAGCAACCCATGAGAATATTGCCACCCTAAAACTGCATCTTTAGTAATAGTATAAAATACTCCATCTGGTTTACATCCAAGCCTTAATTGTACCCATGTTGTTAAATCTCTTTGAACATAAGGCAATCCACAAAGTGGCAACTTTTTAAGAATATTATCAAATTCTTGATTATATTCATTATCTATTTTTAAATTGCAACCTAATATTTTATTAGCAATTACTTTTAATTCTGCAATTTTTCCACTTACTTCAGTATTTTCATTTCCTGCATTTATTAAAATTTCTTTACTAAAAATATTAAAATCAAAGTTTTTATTACAATTAGGAAGTTTTCCTCTATCTGTATATTGATGTCCTATGATTTTATCAAATTTAAAGTTACCATATTTATTTGGAATGTTTGTATAATGTGCCAACCAAAATTTATTATTTATGTATAAATCAGAAATATAAACATTTCCAAAATTTAATCCTGTATAAATAAGAAGCTCTTCACCTGTTAAAGCTTTAAATTTATTTATAAATCTTCTTATATAATCATTTATACCATTAAAATATATTTCAACATCTAAACAACATAAACAATCATGTTTTTTATTTTTTATACATTCATAAAAATTAATAGCCTGTTGCTCTGGTTCACTTGAACCCACTAAAAAATGATAAAAACCCACTTTTAAATTTCTTTCTTTTGCCATATTATAATTTATAGTACAAAAAATATCTTTAAATGTCATACCTTCAGAAGCTTTAATATATACAACTTCTATTCCTGCATCTACTATATTATTAAAGTTTACATCTCCATTATTATTTGAAATATCAATACCTTTTAAAAAATTATTCCCTTTCATTTTTATTCACCTCACTTTTAATTAATAGTACAATTTTATCAAAAATGGGAAGCTTTTCAATTCCTAAGGTTGATAAGTTTTCAATAATACTTATAAATTCATTCATAATATATGATAAAATTATCATTTCTCTTACATAAGTAATATTGAAAGTAATATCAATTCTTCTTCCAACAACAACCATTAAAAGCATTAAAACCTTTTTAGATATACCTTTAAAACCTACTTTACTATTTAACTTTCCATTTTCTGATTTTAAAGACTTTCCGAGTATTGCTTGAATAATTCCAGTTATGTAATCTATCAACATAAAAATAAGTAAAGTTGTTAAGGAGGCACTCCACCCACCGAACAAGTCAATAATAAATCCTGCACATACTCCAAAAACTCCCGAGAACCAATTTTTATAAAACCCATCCATTTTATCACCTACCTTTTTTATATATTATATCATAAATTTTAAAATTATCTCAAAATTATTCTTATTATATCAAAAAATGTATTTCTTAATCTTGCATTTTCAAATCTTACACACCCAGCCTTATAAAATTCTAAAAAATTATTAACTAAAGGTGATTTTTTTATATTTTTTAAAAGTATTGTATTTTCAGTCATATCATTTAGAGTGATAGCATATAAAAAATTATTATATTCATCAATATTATCTGAAACATAAAATAATTGCTCTTCTTTATTAATCCATATCCCATACTTTTTATCTTTATAAAGAATAGTAAAATAATATTTACTGTTTTTAGTCTTTTTTGCTATCATATTAACTTTATCTCTTAAAAAGTTATTTTCAATAGCATAACTTTCATAATTAGTCCCCTGAAGCATCTTTCCAAAACGTGTATTCTTTTTTACTTCAATATAATCTGCATCAGCAACCATCTGTAATAAAATATCATTCTTTTTATAAATAAGTGAATTATAAGGTAGTTGAATTTTAAAATATAAAAAATAAGGATTTATTTGAGTTATTGCATTTCCAAGGAAAAATACTCTAACATCTCTAAGCCTTGCAACTGTTTCATAAAATTCTAAGAAACACTCAACCTCATTACTTAAATAATGATAAGCTCCTTTATCAATTAAAAATTCATCAAAGATAATTTTATTAACATCTGGGAACTCATTTGATTTAATTGTAATTGCTTTTGATAATGCAAAACTAAAACCAGCTACTTTATTATTTATTAAATAAGTATTTCCTTTAATTTCAAAAGTAATATCTTTATATTTATTAGCTTTAATAATTGGAGTAAAAAAATTTTTATTTCCTTTAAGTTCGCTTTCATACCTTCTTAAATAAATAAATTGTTTTCCATTTTTCAAAAAATCATCAATCGCCCAGCACTTACAACTAAATGTTTTTCCTCCTCCGCGATTACCGATTATAAAGTTAAATAGACAATTATGAGTAAGTGTATCTTTACAGTTATACCACATATAAAAACCTCCTGTATTTAAGTATAAAAAAAGCATCTCTTTAAAGATGCTTTTAATAAAAAAGATTGAGATTAATAAAGAATTTATATTTAGTTGTCACACCACATCATATAAGCACTTCTTCAGCGTTGACCTCTTATATGAATAATATAATTTATTCTTTATATCTCAATCTTATTATATCAAATTTATAAATTTTTACAAACATGTTTTTTTAATCTCAAATGTTGTATCTTGAAGTATTACTCCCCCTTTTATCTGTTTTGGTTGAAGCTTACCATTATAAATACTTCCTTCTTTAAAATTTTCAAATGTAACTTGTTTATGAATATTTTTAGGCATCCCTGCGCATGTTACTTTTATTTTTCTAAACCCTGTTAAAATTTCTCTTTTAAATCTTTTTAGATGCTTTTTTCTTCTTTTAATATTCCAATCTTCCATAAGTGATTTTAAATCAGAAATAGTTTTAAATTCCCTTTCAATGTAACATTTTTGTCTTATATATTTAGCTTTATCAAAATGACTTTCAAGCTTCCAAGCTCCAAGTTCATAATCATCAACATTCAATTCTTTAGGTATTTCAGTACCTTCAAGATGCAGACTATCTGTATCAGCATACATAAATCTATGATAAACTTTTTGAGCTGACCTTATAGTTAAATTTCTTGCATAACTTGTAATAAAAGTTGCCATAGGAATATAAACGGGTTCTCTTTGTTCAAATGGCGTTGTATGAAATTTTAATATTCCTTCATCATCTAAATAAGGCTCCTTACTTGCAACATTAGGATTAGTCCCGAACTTACCATATAAAGTATTAAGCATTAATTTAGATAAAATGTACATACCATAATTTTTTTCTTTTTTAGCTTTTATTTTCTCATTACTCCAATGATCTATATATTGTGTAAAAAGTCCTTTACAACTTCTAAACATAAAACCATCTATATACTCAAGCTCTATAACATCATAATGCTCTAAAAATAATTTTAAATCAACATTAGTTAAAGTCATTGTTACAGTTTCCCCATCACTACTCTTTAAATATTCTGTTTCATCAAATTTCCATCTGTTATTTTTAACCTGTATAGTTGGTAGATGATTTTCTTTAACTTCAAAGATGCAGGAGAACTGCTGAACATATAAAGGATAATTAACATTTGTTTTATATTCACCTATAAAATAAATTGGATAACCTACAGGAAGCTCTTCATACATCATACGACTAGGATATAAGCTATTTACATCAAATACAATCCCTTCTCCTATATCTTTATTTTTATATTTATCATTTAAATAAGTATACCCTCCCTTATAACTTTGTCTTATATAATAATCTTGTTCATAAGGCAAAATAGGAAATAACCTTTTAAATACCTTATCATTCATAATAGCTTTATAATATGCTAAAGCATTTGCTCCTGTTGTTAGTCTGTTCATATTTTCATTAAATAAAAAATCTAAAGCTATTGCTACAATTTGAACATCATTTTTAATATATTCTTTTTCTTCATTAGTCATTATCCAATTTTCATTTCTTTTATAATTATAATCTATCTCACCTTTTTTAATATCAAGCCTGAAGCTCTTAGCAATTTCTTTAACTGAAAAGGGTAAAAGCTTCAAGCTATCATTAAATGTAAACTTTATCTGTCTTTTCTTTAAGACTTTATTATATACTGTAATGTTATACCATTGCCCCCTATCACTTATTAAAGTAGTAAAAGTCATATCTCCTATATTTTCTTTATCTTCAACAAATTCATAATTATTTCTAATTAACCAGCTTATAATAAAGCTACCATCAAATTTTAAATTGTGAAAGTAAAGGGTAGGATTATCAAGAGTAAAAATGTAATTAAAAAAAGTATCTATGTTGTTTCCATACTTTATATTATCAATGTTTCCTATCTCACACACAGCCCAAGCCCATACATAAGTATACCCTTTTTCCCATGTACAAGTTTCAAAGTCACAACTATACTTTTTCTTTTTACTTCTACTCATAAAAATTTCTTTCTCCTTTCACCCAAAAATTTCTTAGTCTTTCAACAATTAAGTCGTGGTTTTCTTCGTCGTATGGATAATCAATATTAGTTTGTAAATAATTTTGATTTAATAAATTAACAAGCTCTGAAGCACTAATCTTTTTAACTGCATTAATAATTTGAGTAGGTATATTATTATTCCTTAAAGCTTTTAAATAATTCTCCTTGTACCTTTTATCAGTTTCATTCAAAGGATTATTAACTAAAAATTTTTCAACGGAACGTTTAAAAGCATCCCACTCATTATTACCAACTTTTCTTTTTTGTTCTTTATCTAAAATAAAAGGCTTTGGAGAAAATTCTTTAAGTAATGCAGGAGGTGCTAACGGATGAGAATATGTATATCCCATCTTTCTGCCATCTATCACAACTTCAGTATTTAAAAGCTCTTTATATTTTTTAGCCTTATAATTTTCTCTTTTCTTCCATAATCTTTTTTCTCTTTCATATTCATACTTAGTTACTATATTTCCACTTCTTGTTTTAATTTCTTTTTCTGCACCCTTTTTTAAAAATTTAGAATACAATTTTATTGTTTCTTCTAAATCTTTTCTTTCAAAAATATGTTCTTTTAAATCTTTCATTTTTATTTTTGAAGGAACTGCAACACCTTTCTTTTCCCAATATGTAACCTTTTGATTAAAGTTTTTAACAAGCTTTGCTAAATTCTCTTTATCAGTTTTCTTCCACCTTATACTCATAATAACGCCCCCTTAATAAAAAAAAGAGTAGATAAAAAATCTACTCTTTTATCATTTTAAGCTTTTACATTTAAAGTTAAAATCTTATTCTGCCCTGAAGTTATTTGAGCTGGAACAACTGTTAAAGGTTCTTCAAAAGTAGGTTGTCCAAAAATACTAAATAACTTTTTAAGTGCTGAAAATATACCAACTGATACACATGTATAACCTACTCCCTTATCATCAATAAGAACGATACGAGGACAATTAATTTCAACCCCTGTTTTTTCATCAATGCACTTAACAACTTCAACATATACATCTTTCAATCTGATTTCAAGATTTATACATTCACTTAATCTTTTAGCAGGATTATTCATAGCTTGATATAACTTAACTTTTTCAGCTCTAGTTGTTGCTTTCATACTGCAAAAACTTGTTTGTCTAGTTGTTAAATCAATAATCATCTCTTTTCCATCAACATTTACAATATTATTAGTTTCTACCTTTTCAATTTCATTTTTGTTTTGTACATCATCAAATGTAAAATTATTATTTTCCATTTTCCCCATTCTCCTTTATTTCAATAGCGTTATTTATAAAATCTTCAACTTTGATTTTATATCTTTTTTCATATCTTTTAATGCTTTTAACCCTAGTTGTATCTCCAAAAATATCTTTAACAATTTTTTCAGCTTTCTCTTTAGTAATCTCTCCATAAAATGTTATATCTTCATTTTCTTTAACCGTATAATCAAAATTAAGTGATACGGAACTTATTTTATTTAATACTATCTTTCTTTCAATCCACTTTCTCATAAAATCACCTAATATATATAGCTTTCATTTTCCATTCTTGAAAGTGCTTGAAGAATATATAATATGTGAAGCTCTACTTCATCAAGGACTAATAATCTATTGAAAGTATCAGCTTTAATAACTTTTGTATAATGTTCATCTCTTAATTTAAAATGATTATAAGCTTTTAAAAATGTTAATGTAGAATTATGAAATCTTTCATCATTATATATAACCTGTCTTAAACCCTCTTGAGTAACAATAACATAAAATCCACCTTCAACAGTTACATAAGAAGAACTATATTCAATCTTCATATCATACTTTTTAAAAATTTCATTATTTTTTATTTTATCGTTTAAGATATTCATAAAAATTACTCCTTTTTAATTATTAAGAACTAATAAACCTATTCATTTAATTTAATATATCACTCCAAGCTCCATTGGAATGTTGTTATTAAACTACTTCAATAATAACAAGCTTTCATATATTCATAATTAAATAAAAGCAAATCCTTATCAGTTTATCTTCTTTTATATTAACTTTTCAAAGAACATGTGTTTATAGATAGAAGGTATTACCTTCTATATGTATTATATTATAGTTACATTTATATTTCAATATTTAATTACATATATTTTTATAATTTTTTAATGTAAATGTAATTTGAATTTATATTAAAAGATTAGTAATAATTTACATTATTAAATTATACTATTTATTCCATTCATTTCCATTTAGTCGCATGATATAGTCGAATGTTAAATTATGTAAAATGGGAAAAAGTGGTTAATCGAGGGTGTCATATCCC
>OBHU01001291.1_pt1 | contig 13092 bp, 3 predicted proteins | sample 1519071 | NCBI WGS metagenome assembly OBHU01 (sample SAMEA2452135, study PRJEB22498) | human gut metagenome
TGGCTGGTTTTATGTAAACGGAGGAATATTAGACTGGAGTTATACAGGACTTGCAAGTAATGAAAACGGCTGGTTCTATATAAACGGAGGAATACTTGACTGGAGTTATACAGGACTTGCAAGCAATGATTATGGCTGGTTCTATGTAAGCGGAGGTATGCTTGACTGGGGCTACACAGGAATGGCTTATAATGATTATGGCTGGTGGTATGTGGTTGATGGTACACTTGACTATACATATACAGGCTTTGGAGTTAATGAATATGGTTCATGGCTGTATTGTGATGGACGTATCAGATTTGACTATACTGGTAATGCAAGAAGAGGAACAACTATATATGTAATAGAAGCAGGCCGTGTTACACAGACAATAGAAATGCAATTAAATCTTAGTACTGATAGTGAGTATTATAAGTATGAATATGCATATAAAACAGGTGATACTTCAGTATTGGAAACAGATAGTGAAAAGGCATTTTATGATGGTTTATCATCATATCTGGATGCAGCATATGCATACGCAACACCTTATGAGCAGGAGTTAGCTGTACATAATTATATGGTTCTTAATTCAGAGTATGATTATTATAATTATATAAATGGTACAATCCCATACGTATCACATACGGCAGAAGGAATATTTGTGAACAGGACAGCAGTGTGTGATGGATATTCAAGTGCATTTAAGTTATGTATGGATATATTAGGAATTCCTTGCGAGATTATCACGGGTGAAGGCGATGGCGTAGCACATGCATGGAATGCAGTTATGCTTGATGGAGAATGGTATATGGTTGATGTTACATGGGATGACCCTGTACCAGATAATCCGGGCGTTGTAAATTATGATTACTTTAATATCACTGATGAAAAGATGAGAAGAGACCATTCATATACAAGTGATATAAATGCTAATGGAACAAAGTATAATTATTACGCACAGCAGGAAAATTATTTCACTAATACAACAGATTATTATGAATACCTTAATAAAAAGCTGTCAGAGGCATTAGAGTCAGGCGTGGAAAATGCAACTGTTGTAATATATGTAGAAAGTCTGGATGAACCAATAGATAGGGAATTTATAGATGCTTATACGGATTATAGTAAGATAACAGCTAATTATCATTCAATAGGCTCAAGTAGCAGATATAGTTCTTATGTAATGATGATTGTATGGAGATTAAGCTAAGTGATTTACAGGTTAAAAATGCAGCATTGGAGAAACAACGGATGAGTAACAGATTAGTATTTCTTGATGACTTAAAAGGATTGTGTATATTATTAGTCGTTTTCTGTCATTTTGTTCTGCTGCCGGCAGATTCGGTGGCAGGCAATATAATTATGAGCATATGCTGGGTTGCTGTGCCATGCTTTATTATGACAACAGGATATCTTTTACATAAGAAAGAAACATTTGACTGGAAAAGATATTTCACAAGGCTTGTAACTACATACATAGTGTTCGTAGTATGGAGATTAATATATATGTGTGTTCAAAGTAACATATATGGCGAAACACATACTGTAAGCGAATATATAAGAGCAACATTATTTGCGGCGGATATAAATGGTGTAGACTTCGGGGCGCTGTGGTATATGAAGGCATATATTGTAATCTATCTTATATATCCGGTTACATGGTTTCTGTTCAGACACGATGGCAGGAAGTTTGCACTTGGTATGCTTATAGTAAGCTTCATAGGAGATATAGGCGTTGGTGCAGTTAATATATTGTTATCATATTTTGGCAGCTTTGATATAAGTTCGGTGAGTACACTTGTTCCATATACGAATTGTGCTTTTATGCTTACATATTTTCTTATAGGTGCATTTATGCATGAATACAGGGACGATATTAAAAACAAGATTAACAGATATATTCCGGTTATTTTGTTTGTTGTGGGAGTGCTGCTTATTGTTCTTGAAAAGTATATAGAAACGAAAACAATGAGCTGGAATAACATATATCTTAATAATGGATATAAAAGAATATCGGTTATGCTTGCATCAATAGGGCTGTTTATGTGTTTTAATTATTACAGTTCTAATAAGGAAAATGTGTTTGGAAAATATGTAGGACAGTGTACAATGGGAGTATATTATATACATTATATTCTACTGATATTGTGTGTGAAATATATATATCCATATATCAATATAGAAAATTATTCACTGGCAGCTAATCTTATAAAAACTGTTGTAATGACTGCTGTGTGTATGGTGATAACTTGTATAGTAAGAAGAATTCCATTATTAAAGAAAATGGTTATTTAAATGCAGGTTTGTGTTTTTTGCTTTATTATTAAAAGTACTGGATATATAACATTTAAAGTATTATACTTATAGCGGTATTCTTAGTGGTTAAACACTTTGAAGATAAAGCAGCAAGGCATATTATGATTTAGGAAATTGTAAGAATTGCATAGCAATGTATCAATATGGGTATATCAGTTGGGAATATAATTCCTTTTAACTCTGATATAATTATACGCATTGTGAGAAAAAAAGGAGGAAATATGATAAGGGATAAGTTCTTAAAGAACAAAAGAATTAAGAAATTGCTTGCATCAATGGCTGTATTTGTCAGTGCGGTGTGTGTAAGTACAGCAGTGTCTGGTTTTACCACACAGGTTTATGCAGAGGCAACTATTGGTACTAACATTTCAGTAAAGACATCAGATAATAATTATATAAGATGGGCAACACCTGTTAAGGCATATCTTGTCAATATTGGTGATGGAAATCTTATGAGAGTACAGTCTGATGGTTCTAATGTTTATGTAGAATATTATAATTCAGAATTACAAGTTACGGATTATAAGCAGATTCCTACAGAACTTTCTGAGTTTGGTGGATTTTATGATGGTGCAGATGCTTATTATATAGTAAGCGGACAGAGTAATCCATCAGAGTCAGCAGATGTAGAATGTTTCAGAATAACTAGGTACGATAAGTCATGGAACAGAATTACATCTACTGGTTTATATAATTGCAACACAGTTGGACCATTTCATGCTGGAAGCCTAAGAATGACAGAATCAGATGGATATCTGTTCATAAGAACAAGCCATACTATGTATAAGTCATCAGATGGTTATAATCATCAGGCAAATGTAACGATACAGGTTGATGAGAAGAATATGAATATTACGGATTCATTTACTAAGATTATGAATTCTGCGTATGGTTATGTAAGCCATTCATTTAATCAGTTTATTAAAACAGATGGTAATCATCTTGTTGCTGTAGACCATGGCGATGCTTATCCAAGAAGTATAGCACTTATAGAGTATCCAACAGATTTTACTACTGGTCAGTTTATTTCCAATATGGACTATTGGGGAGATAATTGCAAGTGTACATCTTTACTTAATATAGCTGGTACTACAGGTGATAATACAACTAATGCATCAGTTGGTGGTTTTGAAGTGACAGACAGCGCATATATAGTTGCAGCTTCTTCTATAGACCAGGATAATAATGGTAAACTCAGAAATATATGCATACTTTCAAAGTCTAAAGCCGATGGAAATACTAAGATAAACTGGATTACAGATTATACAGGTGATGATTATTCAGCAACAACACCACATCTTGTTAAGATGGCTGATAACAGATACTTAGTTCTCTGGTGCAAGAGAAGCGATAGAGAGGGTACTGTATATTATACATTTGTAGATAATAATGGTAATCAGACTGATAAGATAAGAACTATGACGGGTAAGCTGTCACAGTGCGAGCCAGTTATGTATGGTGATATGGCTATATGGTATACAAGCGATGAGGATAGTGTAAGTTTTCATGGTATATTCAAGGATGGTTCAGCTTATGGAACAGAAAGAGGTCTGCTGCAGGAAGCTGATGGAACATGGAAGTACTATGTTAATGATGAAGTTGATTATGATTATACAGGACTTGCCAACAATGAATATGGCTGGTTTTACGTTAAAAATGGCGTATTAGACTGGAGCTACACAGGACTTGCCCAGAATGAGTATGGCTGGTTTTATGTTAACAATGGTGTATTAGACTGGAGCTATACAGGACTTGCCCAGAACGAATATGGCTGGTTCTATGTTAACAATGGTGTATTAGATTGGAGTTATACAGGGCTTGCAGAATATGCAGGAAACTGGTTTTATGTTTCAGGTGGCATATTAGACTGGGGTTATACAGGGCTTGCAGAATATGCAGGAAACTGGTTCTATGTTTCAGGTGGCATAGTTAACTGGAACTATACAGGACTTGCAGAGTATGCAGGAAACTGGTTCTATGTTTCAGGTGGTATAGTTGACTGGAGTTATACAGGAACTGCAAGTAATGAATACGGTACATTTTATATAAAGAAAGGTGTACTCGATTGGAGTTATACAGGACTTGTATATAGTAAAGATGGCACAGCTTATATAGTGAATGGCATTCTTGATAAGGACTATACAGGTGTAGTAGAGGATAGTGCAGGTGTTCTCTGGTATGTTGAAAATGGTATGGTTAATAAAGAATATAATGGTTATGTAAAGAGTGATGATGTTACATATAAAGTAATAAATGGTATTGCAGTTAAGCATAATCATTTATATACATCTGAAGTAACTAAAAAGGCAACATGTACTGAGGATGGTGAAAAGACATATACATGCTCAATATGTAATGATACTTACACAGAATCTATAGAAAAGACAGGTCATAAGTATGTAGATACAGTAGTTGAGCCAACAGATACAGAAAAAGGTTATACAGAGCACACATGCTCAGTATGTGGAGATACATACAGGGATAATTACACTGATGTAATAGTTCCGGAATATGAAGACGTAGATATTACAGAGGATAACTGGAAGGATTACTTATATGTATATGAATGTATAGTACCTGAATATGATGCTGATGGTATAGCTAATCTTACATATTACTGCAGATTAGCTGTAAAGCCAGAGATAATGGAAAAACTTAACCCAGGGGAATATACTACAATAACATATGACATTAATTGCTTTGTTAATAGGAATTCAACTATATCATATGATTTTTCATCAGGTGAGGAAGAGTATATTGTAGATGAAGGCTGGACTAAGAAGAGAAATTTATTGGGTTCAATAGAAAATGAAACAGGAAAAATCAATATTGGCGGTTCTAACTCTGATTATAGCTATATATATCATACATACAAGGATGTAGATGATAAGGCTATGTCAGGTGATATTACTATGAACACAGTAAATACCTATATCCTGGAAATGGCTAGTGTAACAGGAAAGTTATCAGTAAGAAGCAACTAATTATATTAAGTGGTTTATTACAATATAAGAAGTTACAGCTCAAGTTAAGAACGTATGATATTCATAATCTGCGTGAAAATATAATATAGTATAAAGATATATAATACAAATATTAAAAATACGTCAGAATGGTATAAAAGCTGATTTCTGGCGTATTTTTTGTTTACTTAATTGTTTATATATAATATACTATATCTAAAATTAGATTTACTTGTAACCGTGAACAGTATATATAATTATATTTGAACAAAATATGATAAAGTAATACACGCAATATTACAATCAGGTAAGATTATGTGTAATATTTGCCGATATAATATATGATAGGGCTTTAAATTTGTGAACCGCATAATATTATGATGTTGGGGTGAAAGCCACAACTATGAGCAGGTGTATGTGGGTGAATGACCTTGTGACCCTGGTATCATATATTGGGATACAAAAAGACAAGTATATATTAATCATAATACGAAAAGGAGGAAGTATATGGAAAGAAACTATTTCAAAAGAATAGCTTCGGCATTTTTAAGTGTAATGCTTGTGCTTACATCAGTAAGTATAGCACCGGCTGCACAGGTGTCTGATACAGTGCAGACACAGAGTGTATCAACCCGCAAATACGCTAACATAGTTGTATTTGTAGATTTTAAGGATACAACACATGAACACGAAAAAACTGAACTAGGGAAGTGTTATAAGGAAGACCCTAAAATCACAGAATATTTCGAGGGGGATGAGGAGCACCCAAGAGCGCTTAAGCAGTATGTTTCTAACATTTCTTATGGGCAGCTTAATGTCCAGAATATTATTCCACAGTATGACAGTGAGAATAATAAGATAGAACCATATGTGTTAAGCAATGACGTATCATATTATGGGGACAGGACTGTTGGAACTTCAGGACCAGCCCTCGGAGATACAAGAATGGTTAAGGAGATTTCTGAATTACTTGCTAAAGACAGCAGATTTCCTAAGGATGCAATAGTAGATTATGATGGTGATGGATGTGTTGATAATCTTATGATTGTAACAGCCTGTGAAAAGGGTAATTCTAATTCACAGATGTATGGACATAAGTCAACATATGCAGGAACAGATGAGATTAATTCCAAGAAAATAGGCAGTTATACGGTTATTCCAGAGGGTTTAGCATACTTCGGATTAAGTGAAACCGGCGTTGTCATACATGAATTTATGCATACGCTTGGATATCCAGACCTTTATGTTAATACTAATGTTTCTGGTGTTGTACCGGTAGGCCAGTGGGATATTATGGCGATGGAATGCAAGTTCATCCAGTATCCTCTGGCATATTTCAGGTCAGCTTATTCAGGCTGGTTTGATATACCGACAGTAACAGAGTCAAAGAAGAATTGTTCAATATATGCAGCTTCTTCTACAACATTTGATACAAGAAATAATCAGGCGGTTATATTAAGAACAGATTATTCATCTAATGAATTCTTTGTTGTTGAATACAGAAAACAGAAGGCTAAATATGATGTTGCTTCTTATGATGATAAGTCATACGAGGGCAAGATATATGGTTCAGGACTTATCATATATAGAATAAACGCCTCTCTTATCGGTGGTAATATGTATGGTCCTCCATATAAGGCATATGTATTCAGGCCAGGTGATTCTATACTTAATGGCTATGAAAAGGCAGATTATACTAACTTAGATAAATCATTCTTATCAGCGGAAAGCGGCCGTACATCTTATGGAACACATGATAAGAATGCAGGTATAGCTGACAATGCTATTACATATTCAGATGGAACTAACAGCGGAATTGTTATAGAAAATGTAGGCAGTGCTTCTGGCGACACAATAACATTTGATATATCATTTGCAGATGACGGACAGGAAGGTCGCTGGATAACAGAAAGTACGGATACACTTGGACTTTCGCTTAGTGATATAGAAACATATACAGATAGTGAACAGAATAAATATTTTATAGCCAATATAGGTGATGGCTATGGTTATGCGACAAATGATACAGTATTATTTAAGTATAGTGATGGAGCATGGAGTAAGATTACAGACGGACCTAAGGCTGTTAATGATGGAAAGTCTATAGTTACTTACAATGGTGACGTGTATATTTCATATCTTGATACTAATTTTTATGCACGTGTAGATAAGTGGAATGGAAGTAGTTGGCAGAATATATATAAAGCCTCAGGTTATTCTGATAATGTATCACTTGTTGCAGGTTCTGAAGGCATATATTTTTCATATACAAGTCAGGATAACAGCAATATTTATGCATATAAGTATGATGGAAATACATTAAAGAATTTATCTGATAATATATTAGCAGGAGCAGTAAGTAGTATGCCGGCTAATGCTGCTATATCTGTAGATGCTGATGAAAATATATTTGTTGAATACAGAGATACAGCTAATAAGAGTAATATATATATTAAAAAATATAATCAAATTGATAACAGTTGGAATGCTGTATTAAATGGTTCAATACAGGCTAATGAGGTTGTATTAAGTAATAATAATGGAAAGCTTTATTTGTTTAAGAAAGGAACTGCTTTCGATACAGTAAAAGACAGTTATCTATACAGCCTTGACTATGCCAACTCTGCTAAAGAGTGGACTCAGGTAGGGACTAATAGTATAACAGACAAGGGTGTTAATAACGCAAGTCTGTGCTTTGATGGTGATAATGTATATGTAGGAACTACTGCAAGTGATAACATTACATTTGTAAGTGGACTTGTCGATGGCGAGTGGCAGCAGCTTGGAACTAATGTATCTATTCAGGATATTAGTGGTCTTAATATAAGCTACGGTAATTCTAAGATATATGCGACATATCTTGACAGTGACACTGGTAAAGCAGTTGTTCGTTCTTATGAAGTAAAATCTGCTGATAAGCCGGAGCAGCCGGTAGAGGTTCCTATAACAGAGGTACAGCTTGGCAGAGAAGCACTTGATATGTATGAAGGAGATACTTTCAAGCTTACAGCAACAGTTCTTCCAGTTAATACAACAGACAGCAAGGACATAAGCTGGAGCAGCAACAATGAAGCAGTTGCAACAGTATCTGAGGATGGAACAGTAACAGCAAAGAGCGTAGGAACAGCTGTAATTACAGCAACAAGCACAAATGGAAAGACAGCAAGCTGTACAGTGACAGTAGAAAAGAAGCTTATACCAATCACAGAGGTAAGTCTTAGTGAGAGCGCAGTAGGAATAATAGAAGGAAATACACATAAGCTTACAGCAACAGTCCTTCCAGAGAATACAACAGATAGTAAGAGCATAAGTTGGAGCAGCAATAATGAAGCTGTAGCAACAGTATCTGAGGATGGAACAATAACAGCTAAGAGTGCCGGAACAGCAGTAATCACAGCAACAAGCTCAAACGGAAAAACAGCAGATTGTACAGTAACAGTAAGCAAGAAGGAAATACCAATCACAGAGGTACATCTTGATAAGAGCAGCGCAACGCTTACAGAGGGTGACTCAACAACTCTTGTAGCAACAGTTCTTCCAGAAAATACAACAGATGGAAAGAGCATCAAGTGGAGTAGCAGCAACGTGGCAGTAGCGACGGTAGACCTTATGGGAAAAGTAACAGCCAAGAGTGCCGGAACAGCCATAATCACAGCAACAAGTGAGAATGGAAAGACAGCAAGCTGTGCGATAACAGTGGAAAAGAAGCTTATACCAATCACAGAAGTAAGTCTTAGTGAGAGCGCAGTAGGAATAATAGAAGGAAACACACATAAGCTTACAGCAACAGTCCTTCCAGAGAACACAACAGACAGTAAGAGTGTAAGCTGGAGCAGTAACAATGAAGCAGTTGCAACAGTATCTGAGGATGGAACAATAACAGCCAAGAGTGCCGGAACAGCCGTAATCACAGCAACAAGCACAAACGGAAAGACCGCAGGCTGTACAGTAACAGTAAGCAAGAAAGAGATACCTATTGTAGATGTTGCACTTAACAGGACAAGCGCGACAATTACAGAAGGAGATATATTAAACTTAACAGCAACAGTACTTCCAGAGAATACAACAGAGTCTAAAAACATAGGCTGGAGTAGCAGCAACAACGATATAGCTACGGTTGACTCAACAGGAAAAGTAACAGCAAAGCAGGCTGGAACAGTTGTAATCACAGCAACAAGTTCAAACGGAAAGACCGCAAGCTGTACAATAACTGTAGAAAAGAAGGAAATACCTATCACAGAAGTTGTTCTTAATAAGACAAGTGCAGCTGTTGATGAGGGTGAAACAATAAAATTAATTGCTACTGTATATCCGGAAAATACAACTAATGGAAAGAGTATTAAATGGAACAGCAATAATAACACTGTAGTCACAGTTGACCTTATGGGAAATGTAACAGCCAAAAAAGCAGGAACAGCCATAATTACAGCAACAAGTGAAAATGGTGTCAGCGCAAGCTGTACAATAACAGTCAACAAGAGAGATACATATACAGGTTTAAGAGATGTTAATGGTGAGTTGACATATTTTAACAACGGCAATGTAGATACAACATACACAGGTCTTGTGGATTATGAAGATAGTACATATTATGTAAGAAATGGTGTTGTAGACATAACATACACAGGTTTTGCAGATTATGAGGATGACAGATATTATATAAGTGAAGGTGTTGTAGATACAGAATATACAGGTCTTGTTCAGGATGGCGATGACTGGTTATATGTTGAAAATGGCAAGGTTAATTCCGATTATACAGGACTTACTTATTACAATGATGTGTGGTTCTATATAACAAATGGAAAGATAAACTGGGGATATACAGGACTTGTATATTACAATGATATATGGTTCTATGTATCAGGCGGAATGATAGACTGGAATTATGCAGGACTTGTATATTACAACGATGTATGGTTTTATGTATCAGGCGGAATGATAGGCTGGGATTACACAGGTCTTGCATATTTTGCTGATACATGGTTCTATATCTCAAACGGAATGTTAGACTGGAATTATCTTGGACTTACATATTACAATGATATGTGGTTTGTTATTTCAGGAGGAACGATTAACTGGAGTTATATGGGACTTGTATATTATAATGATATATGGTTCTATGTATCAGGAGGTACAATTAACTGGGATTATGAAGGTCTTATATACTACAGGGATACATGGTTCTATGTATCTGGTGGCTGTGTCGACTGGACAACAGCAGTTATAGAGTATAAGGGAAATAAATTCTACATACAGGATGGCATGGTAGACCGGAACTTCTCAGGAACAATCGATTATAAAGGTTATACATACCACATTGTTGGCGGAATGGTAGTTTAAAGTATAATCTGTTAAGAAAAGAGGTATGATATGCACAGAAGAAAATTATTAAAAAAAGCATTGGCTGCATTTCTTGCAGTTAATCTTATAGTTACATCTTCATCAATGGCATTTGCCGGAAATAATGATAATAATAGTGCAGATGTGAATTATGAGAATGAAACAACCGATACAGGTTCACGTTATGTTGCAACAGGTTATAGGCAATTAGATGAAGAATATCAGATAATTCCAGATGTTCTCAGTAATGATAATTCTAGTATAGATGGAATGGACATTACAAAGGCAGCTACATATCCGGCTGCCTATAGAACAGAAAATCTTCCTGCTGTAAGAGACCAGGGAATATATGGTGTATGCTGGTCATTTTCAACAATATCATTAATAGAAACTAATCTTATAAAGAAAAATCTTGCTTCTAGTGATATTGATTTATCAGAATTACATCTTGTGAATTACACATATAACTGTGTTAATGACCCTTTGGGCGGACTTGAAGGCGATGTTAACAAGTTTGATACATCATATGGTTCTGTAATGCAGTATGGTGGCAATGTCGAGATGGCAGCTAACTCACTTCTTGACTGGGAAGGTGCTGTTAATGAGGATGTTGTTCCTTATACTATAGATTATATAAGACAGGTTGAAAATGAGCAGTTAAATGATTCACTTGCATATGGAAAAGATGTTGCACATGTACAGAATTTCTACAGAGTGAACATAACCAGCAGGGATGATGTCAAGAAAGCAGTTATGGATTATGGTGCTGTTTCAATATCATACTGGTCTGACCAGAGCAGTGACTGGAGTACAGATAATTACAATAGTTCTACTGCGGCGTACTATTGTCCAAATGCTTACACATCTAATCATGCCGTTACTATTGTAGGCTGGGATGATGATTATTCAGCAGATAATTTTGCAACAACACCAGATGGTAATGGTGCATGGATAGTAAGAAACAGTTGGGGCAGTTATTATGGTAAGGAAGGATATTTCTATCTTTCTTATTATGACAAGTCTATATATACAGTAGGTTATGCGCTTGAAGCAGAGCTTTCAAATAACTATGACAATAATTATCAGTATGATGGTGCAATGCTTTATGGATATATGGGATATGGTGGTTCTAATAAATATGCCAACATATTTGAAGCTAAAGCTAATCAGGATGGAAGTGAGAATATAAAGGCAGTTTCATTTATGACAGGACGTTCTACTAATCTTAATTATACAGTAAGTATATATACTAATCTTACAGATGAAACTAATCCTGAAAGTGGAACATTAGCAGCACAGAAAAGCGGAATAACAACATATGACGGAACATACACGGTTAATCTTGACAGTCCGGTAGAAATTAATGAAGGTAATAAGTTCTCAGTTGTTGTAGAAGTTAGGAATGCTTCAGGTAAAACATCATATTTGGCATATGAACGCAGTATGCAGTCAGGCAAGGTAGGATATTGGTGTACAGCTTCTGCTAAGGAAAATCAGAGTTTTGTAGCTAACCCATATGGATATTGGGAAGACTTTGGTAAGGCACGGTCATGCAATTTTATTATTAAAGCATTTACAGACAATGAAACACAGACACCAGTGGTTGAGGTTGAGAGTGTAAGCCTTAATAAGTCAGAAATGACATTAACAGAGGGCGAAAGTGAAACATTAGCTGCAACTGTTACACCTGAAAATGCAGAAAATAAGAGCATTATATGGAGTAGCAACAATGAAGCAGTAGCAACAGTAGATGCTAATGGAACAGTAATAGCAAAGAGAGCCGGAACAGCAGTAATCACAGCGACAAGCACAAACGGAAAGAGCGCAGGCTGTACAGTAACAGTAGAAAAGAAGCAGATACCAGTCACAGAAGTACGTCTTAGCGAAAGTACAGTTGGAATAGTAGAAGGAAGTACATATAAACTTACAGCGACAGTGCTTCCAGAGAACACAACAGATAGTAAAAATGTAAGCTGGAGCAGCAACAATGAAGCAGTAGCAACAGTAGATGCTAATGGAAATGTAACAGCCAAGAGAGCCGGAACAGCTGTAATAACAGCAACAAGCACAAACGGAAAGACAGCAGGCTGTACAGTAACAGTAAGCAAAAAAGAGATACCAATTACAGAAGTACGTCTTAACAAGAGTACAGAAACGCTTACAGAAGGAGAAACAACAACACTTACAGCGACAGTGCTTCCAGAGAACACAACATATGGAAAGAGTGTTAAGTGGAGCAGCAGCAACGTGGCAGTAGCAACAGTAGACCTTATGGGCAAGGTAACAGCAAAGAGAGCCGGAACAGCCATAATCACAGCAATAAGTGAGAATGGAAAGACAGCAAGCTGTACAATTACTGTTAACAAGAAGGATACCAATATAACAATTACAGAAGTACGTCTTAACAAGAGTACAGAAACGCTTAAAGAAGGAGATACAACAACACTTACAGCGACAGTGCTTCCAGAAAACACAACAGATAGTAAGAGTG
>OBHU01001294.1_pt1 | contig 13058 bp, 8 predicted proteins | sample 1519071 | NCBI WGS metagenome assembly OBHU01 (sample SAMEA2452135, study PRJEB22498) | human gut metagenome
CCGGCTTTGCACCCTGACCTATTTTAATTTCAACGAACTTTGAATTATTAAGATAATCTTTATGCACACCAAAACGGCCTGACGCTACCTGAACAACAGCATAATCGCCGAAAGAACGCAAGTCGGGATGAAGACCGCCCTCACCTGTATTAAACAATGTTCCGAGTTCAACGGCTGCCATAGCAAGTGACTTTTGAGCATTAAGTGAAATAGAACCAAAGCTCATAGCCGAAAACATAATAGGTGTTTCAAGCATAACCTGCGGCGGCATTTCAGTGATAGACTTACCTTTCTTTTCAACCTCAATTTTATCAGGCTTGCGACCTAATATAGTACGAATTTCCATCGGTTCACGAAGAGGGTCGATAGACGGATTGGTAACCTGCGATGCATTAAGCAAGATTTTATCCCAATAAATAGGATAAGGCTTTGGATTACCCATAGCGGAAAGAAGAACCGAACCCGTTTCTGCCTGACGGCAGATTTCCTGCTGATAAGAAGGTGTCCAATTCGCATTATCACGATAATCACAAACATATTTTTCTATACGCAATGCTCCTGTCGGGCAGAGGTCAACACATCTGTGGCAGGCAACACAATTTTTTGAATTTACTAATACTGTTTTTCCGTCTTCATCAAAAAAGTGGCATTCATTTGAACACTGACGAACACAGCATCCACAATTTATGCAAAGTTCTTTATCACGAATAACAGTAAATCTGCGTGGAATATAATTTATCATCAGTTCTCATCCTCCTCTTCATCAATTTCAAGCGGAATAAATACAGGCTCTGCACCTGAAACAGACCATACTTCATCAGGATCAGGGCAAATAATTCTGATTGCCGATTCTTCAGAAGCAAAATAAGCACGGTTTCCTTTAGTTGCGGCAGTAAGTGAACGAAGTTTCAGCCTATCGTTAATAGCAAGAAGTCCCTTATTAGAACCGAGAATTACAGAAAACGGGCCATTAACAAGCGCACCGTTATAAATAGAACGAAGATCGGTAAAATATTTCTTTTTATCATCGTCCATTCTGTCAATTTCATCCCATTCAGGTGCTGTAAGTACATCTGCGGCAACTTCAATAGGAAGATTATGATGGCGCAAAAGATGGTCAAAAAGATAAGTGATAACTTCTGTATCTGTTTGCATCGTGCAAATATATCCAAACTGCTCAATATATCTGCGGTTGGCATCATATGATGATATTTCACCGTTATGCACAATTGACCAATCAAGAATATTAAAAGGATGAGCACCTCCCCACCAGCCGGGTGTGTTAGTCGGGAATCTGCCGTGCGCTGTCCAAATATAAGCTTCATATTGGTCAAGCATATAAAATTCGCCTACATCTTCAGGATAGCCTACTGCTTTAAAGCAACCCATATTTTTACCGCTCGAAAAGATATAAGCACCCTCAATTGCATTATTAACTTTAGTTACACACTGTGCAACATATTCAAGTTCATCAAGCCTTGCGTCTTTCATTCGCACACGGTTTGCCTTACCGAAATAACGCCAAATATCAGGGCCTTTTTCGATGCTTGGAACTTGGCGGGTTGGTATTCTCTCCGCAACATCAATATTAAAATGCCTAAAAAGAAAATCTTCGCACTGCTTTCTTGCCTCGTTTGAATCATAGAAAACATGAATAGCGTATTCATCCTTATGTTCAGGATAAATACCATAAGCAGCAAAACCACCGCCAAGACCATTTGACCTATCGTGCATAAGTGCAATAGATTTAATGATTTGAGAACCGTTTATGCGGTTGCCTTTTCTGTCAATAATAGCGGCAATGGCACAGCCTGACGGAATTCTGATTTCTCCCTCTTTCAACATAGTATCCTCTCCTTAAGTTATGTGTAAATAACAATATATTTTATGAACATAATGTTCAATAAATATTGTGTTTTCTTAATTTTACAATAAATAACACTTATTAGTCAATTATACAAATTACAAAATTAGTGCGATTTTTGAGTTATTTTATGTATAATATCACAGTATCCATACAACTTTTAGTATAGTTATTCAGTTTTCAATGTATACGGTTGTATTTTTATTCATATCGCATAAAAGAAAAAGGACTGAATTAACAGTCCCTTTTCTTTGGTAGAAAATAGCAAAAACAATTATATAAAAGAGATTTTACAAATCTGTTTTACACATCATCCTCACCCTGCAAAGCATCATATCCTCTTTCGCCGGTACGAACTTTGACCGCATCTTCAACATCATAGATGAAGATTTTGCCATCGCCGATATTACCGGTATAAAGCACATCCCTTGCAGTTTCAATAACTGTTTCAACCGGAACAGCAGAAACAACCATTTCAAGTTTCATTTTAGGGTTAAGATTCATTTCTTCGATTTCAACACCACGGTATTTTCTGATGTGGCCTTTTTGTATGCCGCATCCCATTACATTTGTAACAGTCATACCGGTAATGCCGATTTCATTCATAGCAGATTTAATTTCTTCAAACTTAGCAGGATTAAATATCATAACAACTTTTGATAAAGCCGGTGATTTTTTAGTCGTATAAGTTTCAACTTCAACTGCCTTTTCAACCGGAGCAAGCGGAGTTGCAGGTACACTTGCTTTTGGAGCTGAAGCTTTGATAGAAGAAGATGTTGCAAAAGCCATAGCCGGCATAAAATCTGCGTAAGCAGACGGAAGATTATGTTCGGTAGCATCAAGGCCTTTGATTTCTTCCTCTTCAGATACGCGAAGTCCGTTAGTTTTCTTAATAATGAAAAATACTATTGTCATAGTAACAATTGTCCAAGCGGCAACACAAACAAGACCTAATAACTGCTTGCCGAGAAGTGAGAAGCCGCCGCCGTAGAAAAGGCCTTGGAATGAATCATTACCCGGTACGGTTGTAGTGGCGAAAAGACCGACTGCAACAGTACCCCACATACCGTTTACGCAGTGAACTGCAACAGCACCGACAGGGTCATCAACTTTAAGCTTAATATCAATAAATTCTACTGCAACAACTACAAGAATACCTGATACAACGCCTATAATACAAGAGCCAAGTGCATCAACAACATCACAACCGGCAGTTACTGCAACAAGACCTGCAAGTGAAGCGTTAAGTGACATTGAAACATCAGGCTTACCGTTTTTAATCCAAGTGAAAATCATAGTTACACAAGTAGCAATAGCAGGAGCACAAGTTGTGGTTACAAATATTGAAGCAAGCTGTGGTCCGCTTTTTGCAGCAGCACCGTTGAAACCATACCAACCAAACCAGAGAATGAACACACCGAGTGCGCCGAGAGTTAAAGAGTGTCCCGGAATAGCTTTAGCAACTTTTTTGCCTGTTTTCTTATCTTCAACATACTTGCCGATACGAGGGCCAACCATAATTGCGCCGATAAATGCTGTGATACCGCCAACCATATGAATTGCACAAGAACCCGCAAAATCGTGGAAGCCGAGATTTGCAAGCCAACCGTTTGGATTCCAAATCCAACCTGCTTCAATAGGATAAACAACAGCAGAAATTACAGCTGAATAAATACAATAGCTTGAAAACTTTGTACGCTCAGCCATTGAACCTGAAACGATAGTTGCCGCTGTTGCGCAAAATACAAGGTTAAATACAAAATTAGACCAATCAAAATTTTGATAATTTGTGAAAACGCCCAAGGTTGGCATACCGCAAAAGCCACCCAAAACTTCTTCACCCATCATAAGACCGAAACCAAGCAATATAAACATCGGAGTACCGATACAAAAATCCATAAGATTTTTCATAATAATATTGCCGGCATTTTTAGCCCTGGTAAAACCTGTTTCCACCATAGCAAAACCGCATTGCATAAAGAAAACAAGAGCCGCACCGATTAAAAACCAAATGCCGAACACTTCACTGTCGACTTTTTCAAGAATAGATGTTATATCCATATATTCTTCCTCCTAAAATTAAATAGTTTGTAATGATAAAAAGAAAATAAAAAAAGAGGCACGACAACACATAACATTGTCGCACCTCATTGTGCTAAAAATATATGTCAAGCCGACACCGGAAAGCGATGCCGGCCTAACAACTGGCATAATTGCCATAAGAGAGGGTTAAGTAAAAGATACAGATTAGTAATTAACCATATATCTGTCGATTTCCCACTGTGAAACCTTTGTTCTGTATTCATCCCATTCAGCTTTCTTGCCTTCGGTATAAGCATTGAATACATGGTCGCCTACTGTTTCTTTAACAAATGGGTCAGCTTCTGAAGCTTCAATTGCTTCTTCAAGTGAACCAGGAAGGCAATCAATACCTTTTGCTGCAAGTTCTTCATCTGAAAGGTCAAATACATTATAATCAACTGCAGGAGCAGGAGTGATTTTATTCTTAATTCCGTCAAGACCTGCTGCAAGGCAAAGAGCCATTTCAAGATATGGGTTACAAGTTGGGTCAGGGCAACGAAGCTCTACACGAGTACCCATTCCTCTTGCTGCAGGAATACGAACAAGACATGAACGGTTAGATGCTGACCAAACAATATAGGTAGGAGCTTCATAACCAGGTACAAGTCTTTTATATGAGTTTACGGTTGGGTTTGAATATACTGCAATACTCTTAACATGCTTTAAAAGACCGCCGATGAAATAATGTGCAACATCGCTCAAGCCGTCTTCGCTTTCAGGATCATAGAAAGCATTAACTACTTTACCGTTAGCATCTTTAGTCATAAGTGACATATTTGTGTGCATACCTGAACCGTTGATACCATAAATCGGCTTTGGCATAAATGTTGCATGAAGACCATGCTTTGTAGCATAAGTTTTAACAACATGCTTGAAAGTCATTACACGGTCTGCTGTTGTCATTACTTCATCAAACTTAAAGTCGATTTCGTGCTGGCCTTCAGCTACTTCGTGGTGTGATGCTTCAATTGTATATCCCATTTCCTCAAGAGCGAGGCAAATATCACGGCGGCAGTTTTCACCATGGTCAATAGGGTTAAGGTCAAAGTAACCACCTTCGTCGCCTGTTGTTGTAGTTGGGTTGCCGTCTTCATCAAGTTTGAAAAGGAAGAATTCACATTCAGGACCTACATTAAAGCTGTAACCCATTTCAGCAGCTTCATCCATAACCTTTTGAAGAACATTTCTTGGGTCACCGAGGAACGGTGTTTTATTATCGGCACAATATACCGAGCAGATAAGACGAGCTGTCTGTGCGTTCTGGTGCTTTCTCCAAGGGAAAATAGTCCATGTATCATAATCAGGATGAAGATACATATCACTTTCGTTAATTCTTACAAATCCATCAATTGATGAACCGTCAAACATACATTCATTGTCAAGTGCTTTTTCAAGCTGTGAGCTTGTGATAGCGACATTTTTCATAATGCCGAAAACATCTGTAAACTGAAGTCTGATAAATTCGACTCCGTTTTCCTGTGCACTTTTAAGGATGTCTTCTTTTGTGTACTTACTCATAGTAAATACTCCTCTCTTGAGTAATTTTGTAAATTAAAGCAAAAAAATAGGCACTCCGAATCAACTCGGAACGCCTTTGTTCTTACTACACTTTCATTATAGCCAGCAGGTATAAATTTGTCAACGATTTTATTCAATTTTGTCAATTTACTGCGTGAGCATCAATTCATGTTAAAACTTTTTGTATGATATGCCAAAAATAAGATACTATGATAAATCAAGATACTTTTCATCAATTACTTTTTTCACGAGTTTATTATAGTATTCAGGTGTTCCGCCTTTTTGTGAATGTGACTTTGCAAGTTCATCTGTATAATCGGAAAGTTTATAAACATCAAATCTAAATTTATCACCGTCTGTTCTGTTATAATGAGTAACAATCGGAATAAACTTACCGTTAACAGTTATTTTTCCGTTTTTCTTTTCAATATCAACACTTGCAATACCGCCGCAAAGCTGGTCAATTTCAATTTGATGTGAAATAAAATTACCAAGCGAATAGTAAACAAGCATTTTGTGGCCGCTTTCATTAGTAACTTCCTTAACCGGCTCAATTACATGCGGGTGACAACCGATAACAAGGTCAACACCCAATTTGCTAAACAAATCGGTGTATTCCTTTTGATAATCTGAAATACCGAAGCTGTTTTCCGTCCCCCAATGCGGAAATACAATTACCACATCGGCATTTGCCCTTGCTTCCTTAATATCTTTAGTTACTTTATCCTTGTCCATCATATTAACAATCCAAGGTTTATCACTCGGAAGGTCAATACCGTTAGTGCCATAAGTGTAATTAAGCAATGCAAATGTAATATTATTTTTTACATAATACTTTATAGTGTTATAACTCTTTTCATCTTCGTTAATACCAAGATAAACAACATCCTTATGCTTTTTAAAATATTCAATTTCATTCATAATGCCTTGTGAGCCTTTATCCATTATATGATTATTGGCACAGTTAAATATATCGAATCCGGCATTTATTGTGGCATCGCCGATTTCCTGAGGAGAATTAAACACAGGATAGCCCGTATATTCAAAATCAGAACCGCCAAGTACAGTTTCCTGGTCGATTACGGAAACATCGTATTTTTGAATTACAGGGGCAATGTTTTGGTAAAGCGAAGTATAATCATAACTTCCGTCTTCCTGCTTGCCTGCGTCAATCAATGTATTATGAATAAGATTATCGCCGACAGCGCAAAGTGTAACCTTTCCATCTGAATTTTCGCTTACAGGCTCACTGTTTTGCTCATTAACTGCAGAAACGGAAGTTTCGGCAGTCGGTTCTTTTATATCTTCTGTTCTTGTTAAATGCCCACTCACTGCAAGAACAATCAAAACGAATATTGCAACAAAAATAGGAATAAGTATTATAGGACTGAATTTTTTATTTTTAGACATAATGTCACCTCATATCAGTATTAGCTTAAATATTATATCATATATCAATTTGCAAAACAACAAATTTTTAAGGTGAGAAAATGGCAACAGCATTAACTTATGTGTTTTTTATTATCGGCTTAATTTTAATAATTAAGGGCGGTGATATTTTCGTTGACAGTGCAACAAAACTTGCAAATATGCTTGGTGTTCCTAAATTTATCATTGGCGCTACAATAGTATCAATTGCAACCACACTGCCTGAAATTATAGTAAGTATTCAGGCAACATTAAGCAAAAATGTTGATATGGCGGTCGGCAATGCGATAGGTTCCGTCACGGCAAATACAGCTTTGATTTTAGGACTTTTTATTACATTTATGCCATTTGAAATAAAAAGAAAAGATATTTCATTTAAAAGTATCGCTATGATATTTGCTGTTGTTTTTATAATAATAGGCTGCATAGTAACGCAAAAGAAAGAGCTCAGCTTTAAAGGTGAAGTCGGAGAATATTATTTTCTTTCGGCTTTGGGTGTAACTCTCTTATTTACAGTATTTGCAATATTTATTTTTGAAAACATAAAATGTATAAAAAGCGAAACAAAAAGTGATGAAAGCAAAATATCATACTGCACAAAAGAAAAAGTTAGTTGTATAATTCTTTTTATTTTAGGTGCTGTGGGCATAATATTCGGTGCAAGACTTCTTGTTAAATATGCCACACAAATTGCCATAAGCCTAAATATTTCGCAAAGAGTAATAAGCGTTATCGCAGTTGCTATCGGCACTTCCCTGCCGGAGCTTGTAACGGCTCTTACAGCACTAAAGAAAAAATCCGGCTCACTTTCAGCCGGAAATATACTTGGTGCAAATATAATTGATTTAACTTTAATTCTTCCGATTTGCTCGTTAATTTCAATAGCAAGAGGTACCAGTGAACTTGCGGTTTCACTTTCCTGCGTTAATTTTGATTGTGTAATGTGCTTAGGCGTAATTTTAATAGCTGTTTTGCCTACTATCATCAGCCAAAAATTTCAAAGGTGGCAAGGTATATTACTGCTTATAATTTACGGAATATACATATACTTTGTGGTTAGATAGAACAAAGGGAATGGCAAAAGCCATTCCCTTTAAATATTATTATTTTACTTTAATGTTAACTGTTTTATAAACACCGTTTTGAGCGTAAACATAAATTGTGCATTTACCTTTTTTAACGCCCTTAACTTTGCCTTTTGAATTTACTGTGGCAATCTTAGTATTTGAAGATTCATAGCAAATAGCTCTGTGTCTTCTAATTTTTTTATCCTTCTTGATTTCAGAAGCTTTGATTTTGAAAGTCTTACCTTTCTTAATTGTAGCCTTTGTTTTATTTACCTTAACAGCCTTTGCTACACCGTATTTTCCGCCAAGAGTAGTTGCGTGAATTTTCTTTGACACAGCGGTAGTAACTTTAGCACCGTTAATATTTTTAAATGCTACGATATTGTACTTGTAATAAGTACCTTTCTTAAGCTTCTTTTGAGTATAAGATGTTGTTTTACCTGAAACAACTTTAAGTACTTTGTACTTACTCTTAGCACCACACTTTGCGCCGTAAACAATGTAACCGTCTGCATTCTTAACCTTATTCCACTTTACAGTCACGCTTTTTTTAGTAATCTTAGTGGTTTTTGCTTTTAAAAGACCAAAGTTTGAACCTTTATAATCACCGTCACCCTTAACAGGTGTACCTGTCATTACCTTTTCGGTTAATGATGAAGTCTCACTTGAAATATTATTTTGGGTAAGATAAATATAAATTAACTTGGCTGTTGCAGAATCTACACCGTAACTATTGGCAATTTTGTTTTCACCCGGTGTAAGCGGAGGTGTTGACGGTGTCGGAGTTGCCGGAGTTGATGGTGTCGACGGAGTTGAAGGTGTTGACGGAGTTGATGGTGTTGAAGGTGTTGACGGTTGACTTGGTGCAACATAATTAGGATTAGCAGTACCGCAACCGTTCAAACAAAATTGTGCGTTGTTTGAAAATTTATGTCCTTTTGCATTTACAAAATCGGCAGTTTTTGTGTCACCGCAATTTTTACATTTATAAATTGTATATCCCTGTTCGGTACAGGTCGGTGCTACAACATTTTTAATATATGAATGTCCAAGCTTTGTACCTTCTTTTGTAACAACATCCTTATGGTTACATACAGAACAAATTCTTACGCTATATTCATCTTCTGTACAAGTAGCCGGATGTACTGTCGCCTCTCCGTATTGGTGACCTGTTGGAGATTTAATATCGTTATAAAATTCTTTACCTTCACTGTTTTTGTAAAGTGTATAACCAATTTCAGTACATTTAGGTGGAACTGTTTCAACTAAAGTATATCCTGAAGGTACTGTATATGATGTGTCTACTTTTTTTTCATCGCCGCATCTGCTGCAAACGATTTTCTTTTCAGCTTCAAAATACTGATAGTTATGGCCTGTTGCCTTAATTACTTCACCGCCGGTATGCTTTCCGCACTTTGAGCATTTATATACAGCTTCTTTACCGTCTGCTGTACAGGTAGCTTCTTGTTTTTCTGTTTCTAATAAATAATTGTGCTTAAGAGCAGGAATTACATCGCCGCCTATTGTATCACCGCAGTTTTTACATTTCTTTACTTCAGTTTTACCTGCAGTTTCGCAAGTGGCATCAACCTTTGGCGAATCAACTACATAATCATGACCTGTTTTCTTTTCGCCTACTTCAGTTTTTATTCTGTGGCAAACCGAACATTCGTATATAATCTGTTCGTCCTGTGTACATGTTGCAGGTGTCGAAGATTTCTTTACATAATGGTCATCACACAAAGCCCAGTCTTTATATCCGCATTCTGAACAGGTGCGGATATGACCGTTTTTACCATCTTGTGTAATTTGTGAGTATGCGCCATAAGTATGCGGTGTTTTTGCCGGTACTATTTTCGTTTCAGCATAGTTAACATTTGCACTTGCAGTTTTTTCAACAGCAGGCTGCCATTCAAATGTTACAGTGCAATGGCCTGTTTTATCACAATCTTCATAACTATCACTGAGAACAGGTACAACTATTATATCTCCTGCTTTATAATAGTTATCTGAAAGAAGATCTGTATTTGAATTTGTAAACTTAATGCGATATTGCTTACTGCTTTCAAGCTTAAGTTTTGCTTTTTCATAAGCACTAACGCGATTTTTAATATCGTTTGCACAATTTGCAACTTTAGCTGCAGTGTCTGATATATCGGTTACATCCTTACCGTCTTTTTGGTTAAAAGATGAATTCGGGTCACAATCATACAAATCCTGTATTGCTTTGTAATACTCATTAACTGCATCAGGAGTATACAATGTCTGGTCAAAACTTTCCAAATCTTTTGCAGCTTCATTTGCAGCTGTAACAATCGGCTTATAGTTTACAACATAAATTGTTGAACTTGACTCTTTTGAATTATTATCATAAGCAGTTGTAAAATCTACATTACTTGAATTTGTTGTCCAATAAAGTTTTTTAGCCAAAAAACCGTTTGAGATAAAAGAAGTGTCATTATCAATATTTGAATCAATATGAAGAAAACTTGCCAAATCTCTGCTGCCAATATCCGTACCGAATGAATAACATTTATTTGCATTTTCCCCTGTACTGATAAATTCAGTTAAAACCTTTGCTTCAAAACCAAATGGTGTATTATTACCGTACATATTACCGTTGAAATTTTCGTTTTGTTCAACTTTAGTTCCGCGCCAAGTATCAGCATAGAAATTTGCGCTGTGAGCCGGCGAAGTGGCATTAGATATACGCTCACTGTCATAAGGTGCAGCATAATAAATAACTCTTCTTCCGTCAATCTTATTTGTATTTTGTGCTATACACATAATCGGCATATAAGCATCAGTCGTGCCATCCCACATAAGTACAGCTGACGGATAATATGCTCTGAAATCTAAATGATTCTTTTGAAATTGCAAGCAATCAGTTGTACCAACATAAGCGCTCGGCCAATAAAGTACATTTGAAGACGGAGCGTATGACTGCTTATGAAATTTACCGTCTGATGAGCTTACTTCATTAACCTCGGCACTGTTAAGCCAAGAAACTTCACTCATGCCCGTCTTTGGTGTAAAGGTTGTTGACGGAGCTGCATGGTACTTTTTGTTTGTTTCGTCAATGTTTGAGCTTACGATCTTTGCCGTAGCCGCAGATGCAGTAACAGCTGTAAACGGAGTTACAGTCATTATCATTATAAGCGACATAAGGCATGCAATGGTTTTTTTGAATGTAAGCATAGATTATTCCTCCCACATATATAATATAGTTTTAGTATTGTTTTTATATTAACATAAGAAATCATTTTTTGCAATATTTTGTACACATTTTTTTAATATCATACTGTATTTTTATGCAAAATTTTATACAGTATTTTTACAATGTACAAAAACGACGGAATATAAACAAAAAAGTGCCACAAAAGTGGCACTTTTTATAAGTTTGTTAATTAAACAGGATGAACTTTTGATTCAAAGTCTTCATGTTTACCGTCAAGATTGTATTTTTTATCTCTTCTCTTTTGGAAGAACTTAATTGCAACCTGACCGAACTGGGCATATGAAAGAACATCTTCTTCCTGCTCATAATATTCTTTAATTTCATCCTTGAAATCATCAATTTTATCATGAATAAGGTCAGCAGGGCGGCAGGTGATAATTTCATCATCGCCTACAATCTTCTTCTGGAATTCAGGGTCAATATCACAAGGTGTTTTACCGTACTTACCGGCAACCATATCCTTAAATTCCTTGGTTACCATCTTATATCTTTCACCCATAATAACATTGAAAACAGCCTGTGTACCAACGATTTGAGATGTAGGAGTAACAAGCGGTGGGTAACCTGAATCTTCCCTTACTCTCGGAACTTCGGCAAGAACTTCATCAAGCTTATCTGCCTTGCCTGCCTGCTTAAGCTGTGATACAAGGTTAGAAAGCATACCACCAGGAACCTGATAAAGAAGGGTATTAGCATCAACACCAAGCATTTTAGGGTCAAGAAGACCTGATTTAAGATACTTTTCACGAAGCGGTGTGAAGAAATCTCTGATTTCTGAAAGAGCCTTAATATCAAGACCTGTATCATACTCAGTACCTTTAAGTGCGGCAACCATTGATTCGGTAGCCGGGTGAGAAGTACCCATAGCAAGCGGACTCATAGCAGTATCAATTACATCAACACCTGCTTCAATACCCTTAAGGTGAACCATAGAAGCAAGGCCTGAAGTATAGTGAGAGTGAAGCTGAACAGGAATATCAACTGTACTTTTAAGTGCTTTAACAAGGTCATAAGTTCCGTAAGGAGTTAAAAGACCTGCCATATCTTTAATACAGATTGAATCTGCACCGGCGTTTTCAAGTTGCTTTGCATAATTGCAATAATAATCAATATCAAAAACAGGGCCGGTGGTATATGAAATAGCAGCTTGAACATGACCGCCGTATTTCTTGGCTGCATCAATAGCTGTTTGAAGGTTACGAACATCGTTAAGAGCATCAAATATTCTTAAAATATCAATACCGTTATCAATACTCTTTTTTACAAAATAATCAACGAGTTCATCAGAATAATGGCGGTAGCCGAGCATATTCTGACCTCTGAAAAGCATTTGAAGCTTTGTGTTAGGACATTTTTTACGAATAAGACGAAGCCTATCCCAAGGGTCTTCATCAAGGAATCGAAGACAACTGTCGAAAGTTGCACCGCCCCAACATTCAAGTGAGTGGTAGCCGATTTTATCCATTTTTTAGAGGATGTCTTCAAATTCGTCAGTTCTCATACGAGTTGCAATCAAAGACTGATGAGCATCACGGAGAACTGTTTCAGTAATACCGATTTTAGCCATTTATGACACCTCTTAGTTTAATGTAATGATAACCTGGCCTGCTTCAACGCTGTCACTCTTTGAAACATTGATTGATGCAACAGTACCGTCCTGTGGAGCAACGATTTCATTTTCCATTTTCATAGCTTCAAGAATGCAAAGAACTGAACCGCTTGAAACTGAATCGCCTACTGAAACCTTAACATCAAGGATAGTACCAGGCATAGGAGCTTCAACCTTAACTGAACCTTCTGAACCCTGAGCTGCCGGTGCAGGAGCTGCGGCAGGAGCAGGTGCAGGTGCAGCAGCAGGTGC
>OBHU01001308.1_pt1 | contig 12906 bp, 9 predicted proteins | sample 1519071 | NCBI WGS metagenome assembly OBHU01 (sample SAMEA2452135, study PRJEB22498) | human gut metagenome
GCGACAGAAAGGAACCCAGGTAGGATCGAGTGGCATGTATGTTCCGTTGCTCAACTTCACCACTGCCACACAGTGATTAAAATGGTCGGCAGGAATGCTTTCCACACGGCTACCCGCCATTGTCATAGCCGGATAGGCTTCGAAACCGGCCATGCGCAGGAAAGAAATCAGTGTACCCGCTATGTCTTTACAGACTCCGCAACGGTCGGTATAGTTCATCTTGGTATTGTGAAGTGTAAAGCCCTCTCCTTTTCCCATGGATATACCGGCATAACGGATATTATCAGCCACCCAATGAGTCAGCACGGCAATCTTTTCCATTTCGGTCTTCTTGCCTTTTATCAGTTCATCCACTTTTTTCTGCGCTTCGGGCAGTGGGGCAAAACTACCATAGTCTTCATTCACTTTGTTGAACCACAAAGATTTGTCTTTCCATTGAGGAGTGGAAGACATCATCAATTTGGGAGCTGCATCGAAAAGATCCACCATATTCGGCTCTCTGCCGAAAGGCATTACATTATCCATGGCAAAAGTGTATACCTTGCTATTATTTTCATAACGCATGGACGAAGCACATTCCCCCTGATAGAACTGGAATTGCAGTTCTTTCTCCATAGGAACAGCTACTTTATAAACTTTACGCACGGTGGGGGCAGCGCTCCAGAAAGGAACAATATCATAAAATTGCCCGCGCATAGGCGGGATAAAACGAGAATCGTCTTCATCACCGGCTCCAAGCAACGCATAAGTGAACCCCTTCTTGGCTATCTCATAATCCACAACATCACCGGGTTGCAAAGCGCCGATTTCGAGCATTATTTGTCTCGCTCCCCAGTAAATAGCCCGGGCAGGAGCAGCATAATCACAGGTTTTCTTTACATCCAGTTCGTCAACCTTGCCATTGGCACGATAGACGGTTACACGCTTAAACTCGGCATAGGCGGTCAGAGGGTCATAATCGTATTTAATTACCCGGTTAGCCACTGCCCCTCTCGGAGTCTGTACTTTAATCACTTTACACACAGCAAACGAGCCTTGCCCGGTAGGTTGGACAGATACCAACGTGCTATCCAGCAATGTCACGTAATCGGATGTTTCATAAGTCTTTCCCTTCGCAGTATTTTCATAAGATTTCCAGCTTTGAGCGAGCGCCGTAGCCGAAGTAAGAAGGAAACAAGCTAATGTAACTGATAGTTGTTTTCTCATGTTTTTTACTTACATTTTATTTATAAGAACAAATGTAAATAAAATCTTTGAGTATGCGAAGTTTATCTCCGATATTACTTATCGCGTCATGTGTAATCAGGGCGTTCGCCGAATATCACATCCAGCAGAAACAGAAATTAACTCGTGCGTAGTGTATTCCCCTGAATCTTTCCCAATATCTTGGGAAATTGCCAAAAGAACAACAACGTACAACATATCGCCGCTGTCGCGTCGGATATAGCTTCAGCCGCATATACACCTGTCACTCCCATAAAATGCGGCAATATCAATGCCAGCGGAATCAACAGTATTGCCTTACGCAACAAAGCAATGAAAATAGAAATCCGAGCCTGTCCTAACGCTACAAACATATTCTGGCAGGCACGCTGCAATCCGAAAATAGTCATACCGCCCAAAAATACAGGCATCGTCCAACGGACTGTTTCAATCAGTCTTTCGTCACTCGTAAACGCGGAAGCTACCGTTGAAGGAAACAGAATCATGAAAAGCATTAATAACAGGTTGAAAGAGAACATGGTTATCAGCACAATACGGAAGCATTCTTTTACACGCTGCTTATCGCCGTGCCCATAGTTATAGCTTATTATCGGAACAAATCCCTGTGCGAATCCGGTCAGTGGTACACTGGCAAACTGCATCGCACTCTGCAGAATTGTCAATGCACTGATGTAGATGTCTCCGAACTCTTTCAGGCTGCTATTAAGCACAAACCCGACCAAGCTCTCCGTGCTCGCCATAATGAACGGAGAAACTCCCAAAGCCAATATGGAAAGGATTATTTTTCTGTCCAGTTTCATATAAGGTTTCTCCAAAGGCAGAGAGGCGCGTTTGGAAAAAAGGAAAGTCAGTACCCAGGCCGCACTGCAAGCCTGTGAAAGCACTGTGGCCAAAGCTGCTCCTTTCACGCCCATATTAAACCCAAAGATGAAGATAGGGTCAAGGATAATATTCAGCAAAGCACCGATCAGAACGGAAAACATAGCAATGGCAGGACGCCCTTGTGCATTAATAAAGCTGTTCAGTCCTGTCGATATTTCTACAAATATAGTACCCAGCAGATAAATGGAAAGATAATCCACGGCATACTCCAATGTATTCGCCGAAGCTCCCGTGAAAAGGAGAATGGGTTCCATAAATGTATATGCGATAAAAGACGTAAGCAAGGTAAATAATATCAGAAGGACGAAACCATTTCCCAATATTTTACCGGCACGCACACGATCTCCCTGCCCGAGCGCAATGGCGGCTAACGGCGCACCACCGCCACCGACAATCGCAGAAAAAGAGGAAATCAAAATAATGAGGGAAGTAGTCACTCCGACACCGGCAAGCGCATCGGTTCCGATGCCCGGAATATGTCCGATATATACACGATCGACAATGCTATAAAGCAGATTGACGAACTGCGCAGCTACTGCGGGAAGTGCCATTTTAAAGATGAGCGGCAACATACGTTCCGTCCCCAGCCGTTCTTCGTATTTATTTATCATTCTACGCTTCTTTTTCTTAAATTGGCTGCAAAGTTACAAGAAAAACAAGCTTCCCGGTTTAAAGTAGAAGGATAAAATACTTTTTGTACTCTATCGATTCTTTTTTGTATTCAAAATGAGCTAAAATATCTGCCCGAGAAGCTGTACCATAAAGCTGAAAAGTATAGCATCGATCTACCACCCGCAACAGATATTATGTGGCTGTCGGCATAGCTACGGAAAGTTATTCCTACTCACTAAGAAGTACAAAGCCATAAGTTTCTTGGCGTTTCCATAGTTAGAAACTTCAGTTTCAACGCTTAGAAACTTTAGTTTCCATACGCAGAAACTCTAGTTTCCCTATAGAGAAACTCCAGTTTCCAGCCTTGAAAACCGAGTTTCAACGTTTGGAAACATTTTCTCATCCATAGACTTATGTCTATTATAACTGTTTAATAAGTTTTTTCTGATAAGCAATACGTTCTGTTCCGTTCTTCACATAAATAATGCCGCAGCGCTGAAAGCCGTATTTTGTCAGAATATGCTGCATCACTTTATTGTCCTGATGTGTATCGACACGAATATTGCCCCATTGTTCAAAACACCAGTTCAGGCAGGCATCTGATACTCCTTTCCGTTTACCGTTTGTTGCTAAACGGTGGATCACGCCATACGGTTCGTCATTGAGCCAGTTCCCTTCATAAATATGCTGGTAGGTAGGATCTTCACCTAAAATAAAACAAAAAGTTCCCAAGATTTCCCCCTGACCGTCCATACAGACAAAGCTATGGCCGTCTTCTATTTCCTGACGAATCAACGCTTCGGACGGATAGCCGCCAATCCATTGAGTTACATTTCCGTTTGTACGCATAAAGGCACGGGAATAATCATATATCTCCATGACTCTAGGAAGATCTTTTAGTTCGGTAGCTCTGATTTTCATCACTTAAAAAAGTTATTTAAAAGAATACGATAAGTCAGCAATAGAATTATTCGTTGATTGCTCCGCAATGGGGGCAGACACCTTTTTCTTTCAACTTCTCCCCGCAATGCCCGCAACAATATTTATAACGACTATTCCAATATACTTTCTTTACAAAAACAAGAATAAAAAGGATGAGGAATAAATAACCTATGTATATATGCGCCATTAAAATAAAGAAGAAATAGCAGAATATACAACAGGACATCAGTCCCAGCAGATAAAAGATTGCCGCTGCGGGGGTCAACTGCCGGAATAAATCGTCAAGCACTGCCAGAGAGACTATCACGAACAGCCAGATACTCAACAAAAAGACTGAAAGAATAAAAGGAACTTTAAAAGGCGACAAAGTAGGATTGAAATAGAAATGCTCCCATGTGTCCGGCACAAACACCTGCATTGATTCATAAACCGTTGCACTGAAGGCCATTAGCAGACACAGGAATAACGGATAAACACTGTCAATATCATTGAAATACACCATTTGCAACTGCTTCCGACGGAAGGCACGAAGTAGATAGACACCGACAAAAAGTGCAAAGATAACCACGAAATAGGAGGCGTGCGTATCACTAAACAAATGAATGGCCTGAGAAATACTATCCGTAGGGACAAAAGATCGTTTCAACTCCACTTCGCGTATCCACCCCTGTTCATCCTGCGTATGTGCCAGCTTCACCCAAACGCTATCTACACTATCGGCAGGATGTACGGCAAACTCGGCCACTACCACACGATCTCCCCGATAAAGATTTATGTACGTATCCTTGATAGGCAGGCACTCCAACAAAATGGAATCTGCCGTTAACTCCAGATTCGTATTCCATGTATAGTGCCGTTCATAAAGGTAATTCAAAGAGTCCTTCGTTTTTTGCGGCATTTCTTCGGAAGAAAGATTGGGGCGGGCATAATGGCAGGACGAAAGAAAAAACAAGCACAACAGCAAACTCACCACAGAGGACACGGAGGATACAGAGAAAAGTGTCTCCTTCCACAAGCCATTCCAACAGGCAGTTACAAAAGAAAGGGCAGAAGCTCCATATCCTCTGTGTCGTCTGTAACGAATCATTCTGCGGTGGTTCATTCTCATTGCGCTGCTTTTACTTTCATTTGACAATTCTTGCAATCGAACTCAAGACGGAACCGCTTTCCGTCATTCGACACCAGGAAATAGGGTTCTCTATAAGGCGACCGCACGCGTTGATGAATGGGACACCAACCCATACTATACCGCAAACAATGTTTGCAGAACATCAGTACCGCATCTTCCACCCGTTCTTTTTCATAAGCCCCGGCAATCTGTTGTACGCCATGTTCCTGATAAAAAGAGGCGGCACGGGTATTCATCACATTTCCCAAATACGTCAATGCGGTTTGCGGAAAAGCATGGTTGGTCGGTTTCCATACAGCGCGTTCCTGATGATAATTAATCCGGCGGGCAGCTATCAGTTTTTCCACTGCCTGACGACGGAAATCTGCCAATACGGAAGACGGCAGGAACCAGTTATCTGCAAAGGAGATTTCTATCTTCTCCGCTTCGAAAGGCGTATTGCCCAGTTTGGCAAGCTGAGTCCTCAAATGATCCGTTTGCGGCGTCCGTGCCAGTTCCTTTTCACGGGGAAGAGAAAGTGTCACACTATTATCATCTTCATCTGTCAGTGTCAGAGAAAAGCCGAAGTTATTATCGGCCAGTAATATACTTACGGACAGCTTTCTTTCGGCCGACTTACGGGAAAGTATACGTTCAAATTCCTGGTCAAAGTTACGGTAAAGTCTGGTGCGCGGCTTGATTTGCGGCATTTCCTGCGGATAGAGCTTGTTGCCGTCGACACGATTGATACGGAAGCCCTGCAAACGCCCTTGCTCGTCAATATAGCAGACACCGTCGCCGTTATTGAATGATTTCAATCCGGCAACAGTCAAATAGTTTCCACGTGCCTCTTTCATCGTGCCCATTTCTTCTCCCAAAGATTTCGGTGTATCGAAAGAGAAGATTTCCTTATCACGGCCATGCAGAAAATAATGGGTAAATCCCCGACTGAAACTCTTGTCGAGTTGCGGCCGGAAGTCAAAGCGGCAAGTCCCTGAAGAGGCCCGTACATATTCCTGACGACGGGCAAAGATAGCATCCAGTTTCTGCCGATAAGTAGCCGTGACGTTCTTCACGTAAGATACATCTTTCAACCGGCCTTCTATCTTAAATGAGGAAGCTCCCGCATCCAACAACTGTTCTAACTCATCACTCTGGTTCAAGTCTTTTAATGAGAGCAGGTGTTTATCCTTGACCATCACTTTCCCATCCGAATCTACCAGACTGAAAGGCAAACGGCAAAACTGCGCACACTCTCCCCGGTTGGCGCTACGCCCGAAACAAGCCTGGCTGACATAGCACTGCCCGCTATAACTGACACAAAGAGCCCCATGTACAAATACTTCCAAAGGAACTTCCGGGCAAGTATCATGTATCTTTTTTATCTCACGCAACGATAATTCCCGAGCCAGAACCACCTGACGGAAACCGGCCTCCTTCAAAAACTTAACCTTCTCCGGCGTGCGATTATCCATTTGCGTACTGGCATGAAGCGGTATCGGCGGAAGATTCAACTGCGTAATCCCCATATCCTGCACAATCAATGCATCCACACCTATCCGGTACAAAGCATGAATCATCTCTTCCGTCTCCTGCAATTCTTCTTCTTTCAGAATCGTATTGACAGTAACATAAATGCGGGCATTATACAAATGGGCATGTTTTACCAGTGCTTCAATATCTTCCAAAGAGTTTACAGCCGCTGCACGGGCACCGAATTTGGGTGCACCGATATATACGGCGTCCGCCCCATGATTTATGGCTTCAATTCCGCACTCCAAGTTTTTTGCGGGAGCCAGAAGTTCTATCTTACGCTGCTTTATCATTCAATATCATTAATGTTGTAAGGCGTTTCCTGATAAACAAAATAGTTCAGCCAGTTGGAGAACAACAAGTTGGCATGAGCACGCCAACGTACCAAGGGGCCTTTATCGGGATCATCGTCTACGTAATAATTACGAGGTATTTCTATTGGCAAGCCTTTATCCCGATCACGACGGTATTCGGTATCCAGTGTCAGCGGAGAATACTCCGAATGTCCGGTCACGAAAAATTCACGTCCGCCGCGAGCCATTACCATATATACGCCTGCATCTTTCGATTCGGAAAGCAAAGTCAGCTCCGGAACTTTCAGAATATCTTCTCTCCTCACCTCTGTATGACGGCTATGCGGCACATAGAAGCAATCGTCGAAACCACGGAAGATAGAATGGAAAGGTTGTAGTACCCGGTGCTCGAAAATACCGAACATCTTCTTCTCCAACGGATATTTGGGCACACCGTAATGATGATACAATCCGGCTTGCGCAGCCCAACATATATATAAGGTGGATGTGATGTGCGTACGTGCCCAATCAAAGATTTCGGTAATCTCATCCCAATAAGTCACCTCCTCGAAATCCATCTGTTCCACAGGAGCACCGGTAATAATCATACCATCGTACTTCTCGTGACGCATCTGGTCGAAATCGGTATAGAACGTTTTCATGTGCTCTATCGGCGTATTCTTGGAGGTATGGCTCTTGATCTTCATAAAGGAGATCTCTACCTGAAGAGGTGTATTCGAAAGCAGCCGCACCAAGTCTGTTTCTGTCGTAATCTTCAACGGCATCAGGTTCAGAACTACAATCCTCAACGGACGGATGTCCTGTTGCGTAGCACGGGAAGTGTCAATCACGAAAATATTTTCTTCCTTCAATAGCTCTATCGCAGGGAGTTTGTCGGGTAAATTTAAAGGCATAATCGCTATATATTAGTAATTTGGCTGCAAAAATACGAAAAATATAGCAGATATTAGGGATGTTGCTTATTTAGAAGACGTACAAATTAAGTCAATTTAATCATAGAAGCATAACAACTAATCAATAAAAGCCTTATTTTTGCCGGAGAAATTAGTACTAATAATTTAAATCTTAGAAAAATGGCTTACGTAATTAGTGACGATTGTATTGCTTGCGGAACTTGTATCGACGAGTGTCCGGTAGAAGCTATCTCTGAAGGTGATATCTATTCTATCAACCCGGATGTATGTACTGACTGTGGTACTTGTGCAGATGTTTGTCCGTCTGAAGCAATTCACCCGGCTGAATAATACAATCTACAAAAAGTATAGGCTGCTTTCCACGGAAGGCGGCCTTTTTTATTTTCCGGCACCGGATGATTTACGAAATAATTAAATAAACAGGGCGCGAATTACATAATGCAAATCGCGCCCTTATCTTTTTAAGCTATGAGTCTTATTTCAACTTAGCCAACGCTTCTTTAATACGGCGAATAGCTTCTACAATGTTTTCGTCACTTGTAGCATAGCTCATACGGATACATTCAGGAGCACCGAATGAAGTACCGCCTACACAAGCCACGTGAGCATCTTCAAGCAAGTACATTGCCAAGTCGTCCGAATTTTCAATCTTACGTTTACCGTTGCTCTTTCCAAAGAAGTAGCTACATTTCGGGAACAGGTAAAAAGCACCTTGCGGCACGTTCACTTCAAATCCCGGAACTTCCTTAGCCAACTTCACAATCAGGTCACGACGACGTTCGAAAGCTTTCTGCATTTCTTTCACCGGTTCCTGCGTACCTGTATAGGCTGCCTCAGCTGCTTTTTGAGATACGGAACAAGGACCTGAAGTGTATTGTCCCTGCAACTTATTGCAAGCTTTTACAATCCATTCCGGACCGGCGATGAAACCTATTCTCCAGCCTGTCATGGCATAAGCCTTGGATACACCGTTCACAATCACTGTACGTTCCTTCATTTCCGGGAACTGTGCAATGCTCTGGTGTGCACCGATATAATTGATATGTTCGTAAATCTCGTCAGCAAGCACTATCACCTGAGGATGTTTTGCCAATACAGCAGCCAGTCCTGCCAATTCTTCCTTACTATATACAGACCCTGTCGGATTCGACGGAGAGCAAAGAATCAATGCCTTTGTCTTCGGAGTAATAGCAGCTTCCAATTGTTCCGGTGTAATTTTGAAATCCTGTTCGATGCCGGCAGAAACAATCACGGGAGTACCTTCCGCCAGTTTCACCATTTCAGGATAACTCACCCAATAAGGAGCCGGCACAATTACTTCGTCACCCGGATTAACCAGTACGAGGATTGCGTTACAAACTGATTGTTTTGCACCATTCGCACATGAAATCTGAGCAGCTGTATATTCCAGACCGTTCTCTTTTTTCAGTTTCTCAACAATAGCATTGCGCAAAGCCGGATAACCCGGTACCGGAGAATAACGAGAAAAGTTATCATCAACGGCTTTTTTAGCAGCTTCCTTGATGTGGTCAGGAGTATTGAAATCCGGTTCTCCTACACTTAAGTTAATAACATCAACGCCTTGTGCCTTAAGCTCATTGCTCTTTTGCGACATGGCAAGCGTCGCCGAGGGCGACAAGCTGTTCAAACGATCTGATAATTGATTCATTTTGTATCTATTTTATTGTTGTTGAGTGAAATTCGCTGCAAAATAAGCGATTATATTTGATATATGAAAACGAAATGGCAATTTACTTATTAAAATGTAATGTATGCCCCATTCTTTCTTTCTTTGTTCTCAAGTATCGTTCATTATACGGGTTAGGAACTGTTTCAACAGGTACATTTTCTACTATTTCCAATCCATAGGCTTCCAGCCCTACACGTTTCACCGGATTATTTGTCAAAAGTCTCATCTTATGTACCCCCAGTTCGCGAAGAATCTGCGCACCTACTCCATAATCGCGCTCATCAGCAAGGTGTCCCAAGCAAATATTAGCGTCAACGGTATCCATGCCGTCTTCTTGAAGTTTATAAGCTTTCATCTTTTCCATTAAACCGATACCACGACCTTCCTGGTTCAGATAAACAACGACACCTTTTCCTTCTTTTTCAATCATCTCCATTGCTTTATGCAACTGCTCACCACAATCACAGCGCTGTGAACCGAGAATATCTCCGGTAGCACAGGACGAATGGACACGCACCAAGATCGGTTCATCTTCATTCCATGTACCTTTAAATATAGCCATGTGTTCCAATCCGTTCGATTTCTGACGGAAAGGGATCAGACGGAACGCTCCGTGTTCGGTAGGCATATTTACTTCTACCCCTTTTTCTACAATTGATTCCTGCTTCAGACGGTAGACTATCAGGTCGTGAATAGAAATCAGTTTCAATCCGTGTTCGTCCGCCATTGCGCGAAGTTCGGGAAGACGGGCCATTGTGCCGTCATCGCTCATGATTTCCATTAGAGCACCTGCCGGATAAAGGCCGGCCAAACGTGCCATGTCAACCGTTGCCTCTGTATGTCCGGCACGGCGAAGTACTCCTTTTTCTTGCGCGTACAACGGATTGATATGTCCGGGACGCCCGAAAGTAGCCGGTGTAGAAGTCGGATCAGCCAACGCCTGAATAGTAGCGGCACGGTCGGAAGCGGAAACACCTGTTGTACAGCCTTCCAATTTGTCAATAGTAACCGTAAAAGGAGTTCCCAACACGGAAGTATTATCACTTACCTGATGCGGTAAATCCAACTCCTTGCAACGAGACACTGTGACAGGTGCACAAAGTACGCCACGTGCATGTTTCAACATGAAATTTACTTTTTCGGGAGTTATCTTTTCAGCTGCAATAATCAAGTCGCCTTCGTTTTCGCGGTCTTCATCATCCACTACTATGACAAACTTGCCTTCTTTAAAGTCGGCAATCGCATCTTCTATTCTATCCATTTTAATAGTCTCTTTCATAACACTTATTTATTGATTTTCTGTATGATGAATTGAATTTGTTCATTGTTCTTTATAATCCGTTCCATATCCTTAGCCAGACGAACGCGGAACGCCCAGATGCGGAAATAGAAAAATAAACCGATAGGGAAAATGACTCCGGCCACCAGATTCAACCAATATATATGGAACGGGCGCACATGAGCAGAAACGGAAATAACCGGATAATTGTTTAATGCACCGATCAAAGTGGCAGATTTCGTATTGGACATTTCTTCAACCAACGCTTCCAGCTTTTCATTGATTGCCATCACCTCGTTATCATCCTCACTCGCCATCCACAACTTAAAGTAATTCGGTGCTTTTTCCAATCGTTTCCTGGCGGCATACGCTTTACACTCTGCCGAAAGTTGTTCCAAATCACCCGTCAGACGTGCGTAATCAGGATCATGAATAATCACTTCTTTCTTAAATATATGACGCACACTACGAATTCCCACAATCTTTTTAAACCAGTTGATATAAGCATCTGCATTAAGCACCACAGAGTCTTTATTCGATTTATAAGTAAGGAAGATTCCTAACGGGGCAAGGACTGCGCTACTTGTCCACATCCCCATCCAAACAATCCACTTACCGTCGCGGGCCATTTTATATCCTGTATTATCAATGATATAATAAATGATAAACACCAACACTGATACGATGACCGGCATTCCCAGACCTCCTTTACGGATAATACCGCCCAACGGAGCTCCGATAAAGAAGAACAGCAGACAAGAAAGTGAAATTGTTATCTTCTTATGCCATTCCGTCTTATGTTTTCGAATACTATAATCATTGTTCTCCATCGTGAATTTCTTGAACCCAAGATCGTTAGCCACGTTCTCCGCACGACTGACAGCAGAAGAAATCACCTTCTGTTTCTGCGTTAAAGAGGCTACTTCGTAAAGGCTGTCTACATTATATTCATGAATATCCGCCTTTTCTATTTTGACCGTATCTTCTTTTGTCAATCCATAAGAAGGACGGAAATTTCCTTCTGCCACTTCCCTGTAATACTGTCGTCCGATACTGTCTCCCACAACCGTCATCGAGTCAATGGAACTCTGCAACTGCGCCATGTCCTTAGCACTGGACTGTTTACCCATAATCTCACCGTCAACCATATTGAAATCGGAATTAAACTCAATAATGGTATGTTTTTCCCTAAATTCCTCGCGTCGGTAAGGTACATTCTCCGATTTCATACTTTGAGCTTTCAGATTCTCAAATAAATCTCCGCTATACAAATGCAGCCAAAGATGCTGTTTATCCGCGGTCATCTCCAAACGCCCGGAATCAGCATATATAATACGTGCTTTCTCAAAGCCATCTTTCATACTATAAATCAGCACATCATATAGCATACCGGTCTTCCGGTTCTTCTTAGCTACCTTTAAATTATAGTCCTTGATTTCAGAATAGAAAACTCCTTCCGGAATGTCCAACTCCGGAGATTTTTGTTTCATCGAAAGGATCAGGGTTCCCAGCTTAGCCTGGGCGATAGGACCTACTACATTTTGGAAATAGAATGAGACACCGACAAGCCCGCAAACGAAGAAAGCAAGCGGACGCATGATTTTAAGGAGAGAAATACCTGCGGCTTTCATCGCAAGCAATTCATAACGCTCGCCAAAGTTACCGAAAGTAATCAAAGAAGCCAGTAGCACTGCCAATGGCAACGATACCGGCACTAATGTTAACGCGGAATAAAAGAAGAATTGAGCCATTACGCTCATCTCCAATCCCTTTCCGACCAATTCGTCTACATATCTCCACAGGAACTGCATCATGAATATGAACAGACAGATGAAGAATGTACCAATAAAGAGCATCAAAAAACTCTTTACGATGAATATATCTAATTTCTTTATGCGTAGCATCTTAATAGGTTCGTGCATTTAAGACGCAAAATTAGCACAAAAAAAGGAGCATCGAAAATTTTTAGTTGAAAGTTAACTAAAAACCACAAGTTCTTCTTAATTTAGCTACTTGTGACTCCCACAATTCTTTCATATCATCCACTTCATCCGGCTCTGCGAAATCGGTAATTTCCAACACATAGTCACTAGTCAGCTCATTATAAGTCATCTTGATTTCAAAATAATCGCGTTCGTTTTCATCATCCTGCCAACGGAAGCGGATAAAAGAGAAAGAGCGAATGGCAATAATCTCTGCTTTCCTCAGCTCTGTCTTCCCCCAATGAAACTCTACTATTTTATCGTCAGAAATAACTTTATCGGCAAACCAGTCCTCCAACCCGGTCGGTGTACTTATAGCTGACCAAAGAATATTTTTAGACGTTGCATTCAACAAATACTCCAAATGAATCTTTTCCTTTTTCATAGCAATTTCGAATTGTTTTTACGTGTGCCAAGATAAATACT
>OBHU01001314.1_pt1 | contig 12850 bp, 9 predicted proteins | sample 1519071 | NCBI WGS metagenome assembly OBHU01 (sample SAMEA2452135, study PRJEB22498) | human gut metagenome
GACATTTGCTGCCTTACATCCGGCATCGCCTGCTACAAAGGCTGTCGCCAGCCCGAATACCTCTAAAATTCCTACAGCTTCTGCCATTTCTTTTCTCCTCTATTGCCAGGCTTATTATTTGTTGCTACTGTTCACTCCATTCTCAGCAATACTCTTTGCGGAATATTACCGGTGAACAGTAACTATTTGTTTACAACTGCGATCTTAAGTCCTGTCATTGCCAGGTTTGTCTGAAGAGCTTCATTGATCTGCTCTAACGGGAATTTGTCTGTAATTAACTCAGACATTGGAAGACCGATTGCATTTGCTCTCTTAAGGAAATCAAATGTTGTAACATAATCTCTGAGAGTGTAAACCCAGGAACCAACCAGATTGATTTCTTTGGAGCAAAGATCAAAGTGCGGGTTAATTGTAGCATCTCCACCATTGATGAAGAAACCAAGTTCGCAAAGGCCGCCGCCGTTACGGATAAATTTATAAATATTTGCATGAGCTTTTGGATTTCCTGTACACTGGAATGCAAAATCTGCAAGGTGTCCACCCTGTGCTTCTTTTACAGCCTCTGTCAGTGCTTCGATTCCTTTGAAGTTCATGAAGTTAACACTTGTATCTGCTCCCATTCTCTTCGCAAATTCAAGACGTTTCTCATTTCCGTCTACTGCGCAGATATGTTCTACGCCCATAGTACGAAGTACTGCAATGCAGATCAGACCGATTGGTCCGCAGCCCTGAACTACAACTCTGCTGTTGAAACGAAGGATTCCGGTTGTTTTTGCTCTCTCAACTGCATGTACAAGTACTGCACATGGCTCGATGAGGATTCGGGAATCTAGATCCAGATCACTTACATTAAAGAATGTAGTTCCGAAATTTCCACCTCTTAAGAAGATGTAATCGGAGAACCATCCGTTAAGATGTACATCATCATCCGGAAGAAGTCCATATACGTCAGCTCCACCTACGTTCTTCTTGTTCAGGTCGAACATTGTGATTTCCGGATCATCTTTAAAGATCATACAGGTAACGACTTTATCGCCAACCTTTACAGGTTTTCCTGCAGTATCTACTTTAACATTCTTACCCATAGCCACGATTTCACCTGTACCTTCATGTCCAAGTGCTACCGGGATCAGGCCAAATGGATCTCTTTTAAATTCATGTGCATCTGTACCACACACACCGCATCCTTCAACTTTAACCAGGATATCGTCATCTCCAATCGGAGGAATCGGATATTCTTTCAGTTCGAAATGTTCCTTTTCAGTTAATACAGCTACTCTGGCTGTCTTCGGGATTCCAGTTGTTGCTGCCGGTGCAGAAACTGTTGCTGCTGCCGGTGCATTTCCTGTCATGCCGGAGAGAACCTGTTTCACGATTTCTTCTATATTTACATTATTCATGTCCATGTTCTTTCTCTCCTTAACTCATCATCTTTAACGAATGCAAAGGCTGTCTGCCATTACGCAGCGTCTTCTCTTGGTAAATGTACTTGCGCAGGTAAGACCTTCACCTGTACGGCTTGCGATTGTAAATGTACAATAGCCTTCACCGCCAAATCCTAATGCAGCATAGGATGGTGCATTCTTTACAAGGATTGCTGTATCAATTGCTTTCGCATATTTTGTAATATTATCAATATTCTTTGAATGGATATGTGCAGAATGGCGATTTCCGTGTTCTAACCATACTGCCTGTTCCACTGCATCATCAAAATCTCTTGCTCTTACTACACCAAGGATCGGCATCATAAGCTCTGTTGTGATCAGCGGATGTTCCTTCGGTCCTTCAAATACGATACAGCGGATATTTGCCGGTGCATTGACACCGATCATGGAAAGAAGTGTTCTTGCGTCACGTCCGACACATTTACGGTTCAGTTTTCCGCCTGCCAGAACTACTTCTGTAAGTTTATCCTGTTCTTCTTTAGATGCAAGATAACAATCATTCTCAGTTACAAGATAATGCATCAACTCATCTACGATAGAAGAAACTGCTACGATCTCTTTCTCTGCGATACATGGAAGATTGTTATCAAATGTACATCCGTTTACAATGTCTGTTGCCGCTTTACGGATGTCAGCTGTTTCATCAACAAGTGCCGGAGGGTTTCCTGCACCTGCACCAATGCCACGTTTGCCGGAAGAAAGAACTGCAGTTACAACTCCAGGTCCCCCGGTTGCTGCAATAAGCGGGATGTCTTTATGTTTCATCATTACATTGCTAGTTTCAAGAGTAGGTTTCTCTACAGTAACCGCAATATTATCCGGTCCGCCGGACTCTAATGATGCTTCATTCAGAAGATTGATCGCATAAATGGAAGTCTTGATTGCTGCCGGATGAGGATTAAATACAACTGTATTTCCTCCTGCAAGCATTCCCATTGTATTACATAAAATTGTTTCACTTGGATTGGTACATGGAGTAATCGCACCGATCACACCGAAAGGTCCCATTTCAATAAGAGTTAATCCTCTGTCTCCTGACCATGCAGTTGTTGTAATAACTTCTGTTCCCGGTGTCTTATCAGCTACGAGATGATGTTTGAGAATCTTATCTCCTACATTTCCCATACCGGTCTCTTCCACACCCATGCGTGCCATTACTTCTGCATTTTCTTTTATTTTCTTACGAATGCAGGTAATAATTTTTTCTCTCTGATCCATGGACATTTTCTTTACAATAAGCTGTGATTTCTTGGCAGCTTCAATTGCATCATTCATTTCTTTAAAAATGCCATGTTTACCAGTCGGAGCGTCTGCTATCTGCATTTTTGCCATAACTTCCTGTACAATTTCCTGTACCATATTCTCATTAATTGGCATGAGACTGTCCTCCTTGATTATCTATGCTCTTATTTCATTCCTAACTGAGCCATTACTTGTTTTGTAATCTCAGCAACTAACTGTGCATCAGATGCAGCATTATTCTCTGCCGGTTTTGAATCTCCACCTACGAAATCATACTGATATCCAGGGAATTTCTTGAATTCTCCGTCCTGACATGCTCCACCGCAGTTATGACAGTTCTTGCCGTCTTTGTTCAGGCAGAGGTTTGCCGGATGTTTACCAGCCATACCGAATTTACGACGAATTTCATAAAGTTTCTCAATGTTCTTCTCATCAAATTCCTTAGGTCCGCCAAGAACTTTTGACTGATACAGAAGCTGTGCGTAGAACTCAACAGATTCCATCTTCATGTAAGCTGCGTTTAAGTCTGTGCTCCATGTCAATGCTCCATGGTTCTCAAGAAGAACTGCATCGAAATATGGAAGGTATTTCTCAAGATTATCCGGAATCTCCATTGTAGATGGTGTACCGTATTCAGCGATCGGAACGCATCCAAGTGAGATAACTGCTTCAGGCATGATCGGCTGTGTCAGCGGAATACCTGCAATTGCAAAAGATGTTGCATAAATCGGATGAGCATGCACAACAGAACCTACGTCCGGTCTCTTCTCATAAACTCTCATATGCATTTTGATTTCAGAGGATGGTTTGAATCCCGGGTTAGCCTGGATCACATTTCCCTCTCTGTCTACTTTACAGATATACTCCGGTGTCATAAAACCTTTGGATACACCTGTAGGTGTGCAAAGAAATTCGTTGTCGTTCAGTTTTACAGAGATGTTACCATCGTTTGCAGCTACCATGTTGCGGCTGTAGATTCTTCTTCCGATGTCGCAGATCTGTTTTTTGATTTCATATTCGTTTACCATGCTCATTTTCCTCCTTAAGGCATTGATATAGTTTTTGACGTTTCTACCTGTGATTTTACACTATCGGTCATAAAAAGTCAATACATTTCCGTTGTTTTATGTTGTTTTCACAGGTTTTATTGTGTTGTTTTTATTTGTTTTTTCTTTTTTTATTCCAATAATCGTATCAGATGCAAAAAATACCTCATCCACCGATCTGACAGTCCAGACCGCAGACCGCATGTACTGCCTTTTTTAATGTTTCCATATGTTCTTTGGACGGTGGTTCCACATTTCCCATCAGATATGGTCTGCCAAGTCCCTCATATTTATCCTGTCCAAGTCTGTGATACGGAAGAAGATGAATCTTGTCCACTCCGGGAAGTGTGTCTGCAAACCTTGCAATCCCCTGGATTTCCTCCACTGTATCATTAAATGTGGGTATCACCGGTACACGGATTACCAGCCTGGTTTTACCGGAAAGCGCCACTTTTCTGGCATTTTCCATCATTAGTTCATTGGAACGTCCTGTAAATTCTTTATGTTTCGCAGGATTTGTATGTTTAATATCCATTAAATAAGTATCCAGATACGGTAAGATTGTCTCAATCGTCTCCCATTTTGCACATGCCATACTCTCGATCGCAGTAGAAATCCCTCTCTCTTTGGCAGCTCTCAGAAGTGCTCCTGCAAATTCCGGCTGACAGAGACATTCTCCGCCGGAAAGAGTCATACCTCCGCCCGAGCGGTAATAGTATACCCTGTCTTTCTCAACTTCTTCAATCATCTCCCTGACTGTCACATCACGTCCGATGACCTTGTCTTCTCCCTGCACTTTCATTGTCTGGATCTTATATTCCTGAGATTCCGGATTGCAGCACCATTTGCACCGCAGGACACAACCTTTCAGAAATACGATTGTCCTTATACCCGGTCCATCATGAATAGAATATTTCTGGACATCAAACACTCTGCCCTTTGTATCCAAATAGTCCATGCTTTTCCTTTCTTATTCTGTTATCCATACATCCTCTGCCTGTCACTTTTACTTCCTTCAAAAAACATCTGAATCAGAAGCCCTGTTCTGTACGACGGATGATATCATCCTGAAGGGAACGGGAAAGTGTCGTAAACAGTGCACTGTAGCCTGCCACGCGTACTACCAGATGTTTATATTTCTCAGGATGTTCCTGTGCATCCAGCAGTGTCTGCCTGTCAACTACATTAAACTGCATGTGCATTCCCTTCTGGTCAAAGTATCCGCGGATCAGTGCAACGAATTTCTCCAGTCCCTCTCTTCCTGAAAGTGCGGATGGGTGAAATTTCTGATTAAAGAGTGTTCCGTTGGATACAATAAAATGATCCAGTCTGGATACGGAAGTTGCCGCTGCCGTAGGTCCCTTTACATCCTTGCCCGCAGATGGCGAAACGCCGTCTGCAACAGGTGTGTGTGCATATCTTCCATCCGGCGTCGCTCCTGTCTGTCCGCCCAGCGGTACATTTGCAGATACAGGATACAGACCTGCCTGGAACTTTCCGCCTCTTGGATTGTTATACTTCTGAAGCGGTTTGGAATATGTATAGGCAACTTCTCTTGCAAAATAATCAACTTCCGGAATATCATTTCCAAATTTCGGAACTTCATCGATCATATCGTGGATTTCTTTGAATCTCTGTGTCTTCTGTTCACCCGGTTTCATCCCCATGAAAGTTTTCAGAAGTCCTTCTGCAGTGGAAGCATCCACATTTCTGCCTGCTTTCTGCATTGCCTTCATGATCATCTCTGTCATATCACCGGCGGACTGCGCATCCAGTCCTTTATCATAGTTCCATGCAAGAGCTTCCTTAAGTTCTTTCATAGATACTTTCTTATCCTCATAGACCAGTTTGCGGATTGCAAAAAGTCCATCTGCCATATTGGCGATTCCAAATCCCTGAGGACCTGTAAAGTTGTAAACAGCTCCACCTTCCTGGACAGACTTGCCTTCTTTCAGACAGTCATCTATCATACAGGAAAGGAATGGTAACGGACAGCGTTCCGCATGAGCTACATCAATAGCATTATCTGCATTCACCAGCAGGGAAATGCAGTATTCCATCTGTTTCTTATATGCGTCAAAGAATTCATCAAAGGTCTTCATCTGAGTGACATCGCCGGTAGGGATTCCCACCATCTCACCTTTATCCATACCATTCGAAAAAACAAGTTCCAGAGGTCTGCACATATTAAAGAATGCGGCATCATGCCACCCTTCTGTCTTACCGGCTTTCTGCGGTTCCACACATCCGATGATATTGTACTCTCTGGCATCCTCCAGGGATAAGCCTCTGTTCTGCAGTGCCGGAATAATCACCTCATCATTGTAATATGCAGGAAGTCCGATTCCTGTTCTCGTAAGCTCGGCTGCCTTTATCAGGAATTCATGCGGAGAACCATTCCATACTCTCACAGAAAGTGATGGAGCCGGAAGATGCACATGCATGGATGCCTGAATACACATAACAGAAAGATCGTTAGTTACATCCTCTCCCTCTTTATTCTGACCACCTGCGATCAGATTCTGGAAAAGGCTATATCCTGCAAATCCTTCCGCTGAAGCCGCATCACGACATTTATTCAGGTCATTTAATTTAACCCAGATGCAATCCATCAATTCCTGTGCGAACTCTCGGGTAATAGTTCCTGCTTCCATATCCTTCTTATAATATGGATACATATACTGATCAAAGCGCCCCGGTGAAATAGAATGTCCACTGGATTCCATCTGAAGAAGCTGCTGTACAAACCAGAATGACTGACATGCCTCATAGAAATTCTGTGCACCCTTTGCCGGTACCCTGCTGCAGTTCTCTGCGATAACAAAAAGTTCCTGTTTTCTTACCGGATCACTTGTCTGTGCCGCCATTTCCTGCGCAAGTTTTGCATATCTGCCTGCATAATCGATCACCGCCTTACAGCTTAAAATCACTGCCTCAAGGAAGTGAGACTTTCTTGCATAATTACCGTCACCGACACTGCATCCATCCAGCTCTTTCTGAGCCTTCTCCATGATTCCCTCAAAACCGGTTTCCAGTACTTCCCAGTATTTAACTGTTACATGTCCTACACCATTGTAAAAATAATTTCCAGGTGTAAAAATATTGTGTTCAATTGCCTTGATCGCTTCCGGTGCCATATAGGAAGTTGCAAGTTCACTGGTTGTTTTTCCTTTCCAGTACTTATCTGCCTCCTTAAGTTCGGCTTTGGTCTCCTCAGCAATCTCAAAAGGATCCGCAGTTCTGGTCGCAACTGTATCCAGTTCAGCTTCCAGCCACTCATAAGAGAACTCCGGAAATGTCTGACATCCCCTCGGCGCAATCGTACTGCTTCCGACAATCAGTTCATTGTCACGGATAATGATCGGAATATTATGAAGAATATGCGCAAAAGCCTTTACTCTGCGTGTGATGATCGGTTCTCCTTCTGTTTCCTTATAAGATTCTGTGATCAGCTTTGCTCTGGCTGATTCGATCACCGGCATATGTTCATACAATGCATCTACCAGTTTCTGAATTCTGGGAGACTTGGGAATATCTGATGTTTGAAATTTTTCCATGTTACTCCTTTCTCATGAATAAAAGCTGCACCCATACCAGACCCCAATACATTCCGGTATCATTCTGACAGCAATATCCTCCATGTTTTCATATAGATTCATTATACCTTATGGCTATCGCGAAGTCAACATGAATCAACATGTACATCCTGAACTTTTATGTTGTTTTTTATTTGTTTTTTCTTCTGTTCTGGTTGTTTTTGTTTTGTTTTTATGATTGACATTTCATTTTTCTTCAGACACGTTAAAAGCAGCATATCAGGTTATGATCCATAACTCTGATATGCTGCTTTTTAATGTCGTATATTGTTTTTTCTGCATCGGATGCCTTTAATGAGCATGCTTTTCCATCGCTGCACTCCCATATATTCATATACACTTAACTATTGTTTCCTGTTCTCTTTTTGTTCTCTGGCTTCTCTTACTTTCTCCCTCTGTTTCGTCAGATCGTAATAATCATCTGTAAGAACCCCATGTTTTCGCATCATATCAAACACAGTCTGCTGAGCAGGTGTCATCTTCATGCCAATAGAATTATTATAATCCGTAAGAACGCATCCTGTTTTCTCAATCAGCCAGAACAGCGGAGAATCATCATCCGGGATCATTTTCCAGATTTCGTTCTCTGTCCATGGAAGCAATTCCATCATTCCATGAAGATGTCCTCTGGGTATTCTTACGTAATCGCCGTCCGGCTTGATCAGACCGTCAGAAAAGTTCTCATCCTTAATTTTCATCTCATTTAACAGTTCTTCTGTTATCTTCATCCTCTTTTCCTCACCCTCGAGTATTGCTTTTTCCTATTATACGTTTCCCGCCAGAGTTACGCAAGTAAAAAGTCTGAATAGCCTCTTTCCTCAAAAATATATCACGTTCTATAAAATTCCATCTTGATTAAATTGCAAAAAAATTGTAGACTATATATGCACACACATTATTAGTTTTTGTTAATTAAGACTGATTTGAGGTTTCCTCATAACGTCTCAATTATACACACACATTTTCTAAAAAGAGCAGCTGCATCATCCGATGCGCTGCTCTTTTAGTTCCACTGTTTATTTTGTAACTGTTCTCTGCCGTCGACGGCATTCTTTAATGATTTTAACTCTTACTTTTTCTTCTTCAGGAAATAAATAAGTAAAATTATGATAACAATAATCCCGATACCACTAATCCAGATTACAGGATTCTTCATTCCTGAATCTGCTTTTACATTCTTTCCTGATGTTTTCTGACTCTGCTTATCATCGGATTCCTTGTCTTCTGTCGAAGCAGGCTTCTCTGTTTCTTCCGGTGTTGGCGTTGCTTCTTCTGTAGGTGTTGCCTCCGGTGTCGGTGTTGCTTCTTCTGTAGGTGTTGCCTCCGGTGTCGGTGTCACTTTTTCTGTAGGTGTTACCTCTGGTGTTGGTGTGGCTTTCGGAGTTGGAGTTGCTTCCGGTGTTGGTGTAACAGCAGCCACCGGAACATTTCCTGATGTGCCTGTAGCCTCCGGTGCATCTGCGGATACATTTTCATTTACGTAATCTGTATCACGATCAAGATTCAGCCATCCCTGTGTTACACCATCTGTGTCTGTTTTCCCCCAGTTTGTTCCGTCTTCTCCCTGAACATGCTGAAAAATATGTACAGTTGTCCCATCTGCGATTCCCTCTGTTCCTGAAACCTGATCAAATTTCTCTCCAGGTCCGTTATAAACCGATACGTTTCCATCATTTCCATGAACCTTTACTTCGAAATCCACATCTTTGCCTCCGAAAGTACGATATTCCTCATTGGCAGCTTCTTCTCTGGAAGCCGGATCCAGATCATCCATAGGAACATATCCGTTCATTCCATGGTACTGTGTATATGCCCATTTTTTATTGTCTGCTCCATTCTTCTCACCCAGAACGTGAATGGCAGTTCCATTTGGAATCTTGCTGTCATTCAGTTTAACACTCTGAGTGTCTGCTTCATCATAAATATCTACCCCGCCCTGTGTACTCTGTACGATCATATAATAATCTGTTACATAATCCGGATTCTGACCCTTTCCATCATCCGCATAAACAGAAACCACTGTCAGAATAAAGCACAGTACCATTGCTATTACTGTTCCTCCAAACCTTCTCTTCATAATCTCTTTCCTTCATTTCTTATTTTCTTTTTACAGCAGATGAACTTTTATATTTGCTGTATGTATTTCCATATGGCTCTTTAACATATGCTTTTACCGCATAATAGTATGATACACCTTTTTGTGCTTTTTTGTCCAGATAAGAAGAACTATTTCCATTGGAAATTTTCTTTATCAATTGATAGGAACCACCTTTTTTCTTTCTGTAAATATAATAGCCGTCACATTTTTTCTGAGGCTTCCACCGGATACGGATTCCATTTTTCTCAGATTTCACAGAAGTAACCTTCTGCACTGCAGGTGCTGCTTTAATCACATCGCCGGTTTTATATTTACCTGAATATCTTTTTCCGGATGCTTCATAATATGCTTTTACTGTATAACGGTATGATGCATTAGCCGTAACCTTACTATCTTTATATTTTAATTCCGATGTCCCGACATCTGCAATTTTGGACCACTTCCCGCCTGCTGCAGGTTTTCTGTACACATAATATCCTGTAGCTCCGGAAACTTTTTCCCATGAAATAAGGTTATATCCGGAATTATATGCCTTCACCTGAAATACCGGTGTATCCGGCACCCATGACTGATTCAGGGTCCTTGTATGTGCCTTGATCCTTGCCGTCCAGTTTTTCGTCTTTCCATCTGTCCACCTGGCCGTTTCCGATGCACTCTTATAGAATGTCTGCCCTGTTTCTATCCCCGCCGTACAGGTAAACCAGTTCCCATAACTGGACTTTGCTTCCACTCCAAAGCTGATTTTGTCAGTCCCACTGTTTGTGATCACAACAGAATATCTGCTTCCCTGTTTCAAAACCACCTCTGGTACACTGATAGTCTGTACACCTGCGATTGGCTGTTCAAACTCATATGGAGCAGCATATGCAGCGGTCCCGCTTTCCGGGTCATATGGATCTGTCAGATCGGTGTATATCTGAATTTTGTAACAGGCATTGTCACTGTTTGTAACAAGATTAACCTCCCCCAGGACTTCTGCTTTTCCCTTTCCTGCAGTTGTCTCATAAACTGCTGCTACTGACTGTCCCGCCTGTATCGGAATCACTGAAAGTGCTGAAGAACCATCATAAAAATAATTATTCCTGTACTTTTGATCCGAAGCAGCCACTGCCTCTGCACTTACAAGTTTACTGATATTGGGATCCTGATAAGAAAGATAGTAATATCCTCCGTCTCCTTTCTTCTCCCCCCAACTGTTTTTGATGATCCACGCACCATCAGATGTTACATTGGAAACAGGAAGGAAATTATCCTTTGAATACGTATCATCCCATCCGACCACTGTCACAATATGATTAATTACAGTCGAATTTGATTTTCCAACAGGATAACAATATGCAGCTGTGTCCGGATTTACATAACTTTCCTTCATATAAAGCATAATGGATACTGCATGGTCATTCAGCAGCATTTCTTTCATACGTTCCTCACTGTATTTGGAAACAGATGCATTTTTCAGATATGCCGCTGAATTATAAGCCTTACTTTCCGGAATCTGTACAGTCAGATCATTCTGATGCGAAGAATCCGTAGGAAATGGTACATCGGCCTCTGTGGTCATTCCCGACCATGTACTGAGATAAATCGCTGCCAGGTGATCATTACCTCCTATCACGTGATAATTTCCCAGTACATAATTCTTATCATCAGGGGTATTTCCAAGAGGATCATTCTGTCTGTTGGAGAAAAAATATGATAAATGTTCTTCTGACAGATCGTAGGTTCCTTTGTTCTGTGCCAGAAGCGAAGTCTCCATGATTGCTGCCATACCAAAAGCCCAGCAGGTTCCAAATGGATTCTGGTTCTTTACGGGCGTAACTAATCCTTCCTTTCTGGCATCATAGGAAGATGGAAATGCAGCCTCCCTGTTTCCATATGCAGCATAAACTGATGTCAGATCACTCTCCACTTCAATTCCCGGATCCAAAGGTTTTAAATTTTTAAAGGGTTCCAGTTCTTCCTTTCTTTCCTCTTCTGTCAACGGACGGCCCTTAATATACCTGATTCCGTCTGTACCCTCTTCTGAGTTTTCTCCATCCTGGAACTCCTGTTTTGCATCATCGCTTCCGAACAATTCTGCATCAGATTCCGTATCTGTTCCAAATTCATCTGCCTGTGAACTTTGAAATTCTTTCAGATCTGATGTATTTTCTTCTGTCTCTCTGTTGACTCCGGATCCAAACATTTCCTGACCCGCAGCGGGTACCGATGTACAAACCATTGCATAAGCCAGAAAAACTGACAATGCGCGTATCGCTGTATTTCTTTTTTTCATGTAGTAGTTAACTCCCTTGCGTAAATATAATATCATTATATCAGTATCTTTTTTGTTTTTCAACCATGATCAATGACAAAAACCGTCGGAAAACAGTAAATTTTCCCTGTTTTCCGACGGCTCTATGTAGAAATGCAGAGCTCTGCCGACAAGAAAATGTCGCCAGGAAAAGACGTCAAATGCCTGTGATGCATTTTCTTCTGTGCATGTGAAAAGTGTGGAAAATGTGTGTGAAATGCTTTATATACTAACTCAGAACAGACTTGAAAATCTTACAGACTCTTCTCTTTTGCTATCCTTATTCTAGCAGAACAAGCATTGTATTACAATGAAAATCGTTCTTTCTTATTTGTGCTAATCTGACACATTGTTACTGTTCACTCCGTTCTAAGCAGCAACGCATTCTCCTCTTATTTGCTGATACTTTCCTTTGCTCTTTTCATCATATCAGCCAGTTCCTGGTATTTTCCTGTGACATATCCATAGTTTTTTCGCTTATGCGGAAGCATACAGTTTGTGCAGTCTTTAATTCCCTTTTCCGTATACCGGAAATTCCCACCGCATTTCTCACCCAGGGCATATAGCGGGCAATAACAGAACAGACAGTTAAAATCATCCGGATCTGCATTCTTATGACACGGAAAAAATTCACATTTCTTATGGCTGAAATAAGAATATTCTTTCCCTTCCCAATAAGGTTTCTCCATTGCTACCTCTCCTCTCCTGTTGCAAGTTTTTATCTTTCCAGAATAATTCCGTTTTCTCAGTCTCCATCAATCCCACCCATCAGAGGACGAAATAAAAAAATACTCTAATAAATTATCAATTTCTCTTCACATAACAAAGCATTGAAAATTCATTACAGTATTTTTCACAGATCATACATTTAAAATTAATAAGAGGGAGCGATGCTACCCCGGGGTAGAAAAAAATCCGTTCATGAGTGCGCGGAGGGAACGAATAAATCCGAAGTAGTATCGCCTGCCATTTAATCATGTATAATTCATAAAGAACAGGCGCATTCCATAAAAAATGTCTGCCTTCAGATAAAAGCAGACAACACTCCGAAGCTGCGGATTCAACGGAGTTGGTTGTTACACTTTACACGGAAGTTTAACCTCGCCATACCAAGCAGGTTTCCTGGCTCC
>OBHU01001334.1_pt1 | contig 12647 bp, 10 predicted proteins | sample 1519071 | NCBI WGS metagenome assembly OBHU01 (sample SAMEA2452135, study PRJEB22498) | human gut metagenome
ACAGACAGGTGTTAAGAATATTGTATTCAGTTCATCAGCAACTGTATACGGAAGTCCAGAAGAGATGCCAATCACAGAGGAGTGCCCGAAGGGACAGTGTACCAATCCTTACGGATGGACAAAATCTATGATGGAACAGATCATGACGGACGTACAGAAGGCGAATCCGGATATGAATGTTATCCTGCTTCGTTACTTTAACCCGGTTGGAGCACATGAAAGCGGCCGTATTGGAGAGGATCCAAAGGGAATTCCGAACAACCTGATGCCATATATTTCACAGGTGGCAGTCGGAAAGCTTGAGAGGCTTGGAGTATTTGGTGATGATTACGATACACCGGATGGAACCGGAGTCCGTGATTATATCCATGTTGTAGACCTTGCAAAGGGACATGTAAAAGCAATCAACTATATTTTCAGTAATCCGGGATTGGATGTGATTAATCTTGGAACGGGTGTCGGATATTCTGTACTTGATATGGTAAAAGCATTCAGCAAGGCTTGCGGAAAAGAGATTCCTTATGAAATCAAACCAAGAAGAGCCGGAGATATTGCGATGTGTTATGCAGATCCTGCAAAGGCAGCAAGAGTTCCGGGATGGAAGGCTGAAAAAGGACTGGATGAGATGTGTGCAGACTCATGGAGATGGCAGTCTCAGAATCCGAATGGATACGAAAAATAATAAAGATATTATTATCGTAAAAGAATTTAAGAAATGAAAAAGTCATACGAATTCAGAAAAACAGGAGAAATGGTGGATTACATCGTTTCTCCTATTTTTCTGAATATAACATACAATATTCGATAAATGATTTCATGTTTTTTGTCAAGTGTTTGTTTCGATGCAAAATAAGATTTAGGTTCCTTTTTAGAGGTTTTGGAAAAGATAGATATGAAACACGGTGTTCCAGGATATCTTTTTTAATCATCATTTCAGGAAGAACAGAAACACCAAGCCCCATTGCAACACCTTGTACAATCGCTTGAGTACTGGAACTTTCCCATAATGGATGGATGTGTATGTCTTTTAAAGAAAAATATGCATCCAAAATTTCACGACCAGCACTTCCCTTCTCTCTCATGAGAAACGGGTGTAGGGCTAGTTCTTCTAAAGTAATAGACGTTTTGGAAGCTAGGGAAGAGTCTGGTGGAACGATTGCACAAAGTTTGTCTTCCATAAAAGGTCGCAAAATGATATCTGGATGTTCGGACTGATTTTCAATTAGACCAATGTCAATTTTATTATCGAGGATATGTTGTTCGATGGCTGAAGACTTATTAACAATGACTTCAAGGCGAAGATCAGGATTATGTTTTTGATATTCTTTGATCAGTTCAGGAAGAATATGAGTACCAATTGTGATGCTTGCCCCAATACGTAGAGTCCCGATATTGTCCCAGTTTTTTATATGTTGCTCCATTTCGTTAAATAGTGAGACGATATGAATGGCATAACCATAAAGATGTTTAGCAGCTTCAGTGGGAGTAATTCCACGACCAATCCGGTCGAATAACTGAACTCCATAGTATTCTCCTAATTCTTTGATTGCAAGACTAACAGAGGGTTGAGCAATGTGAAGTGTATTTGCAGCTTTGGTTATGCTCTTATGTTCATAAACTGAAACAAAAATATGAAGATGTCGTAATGTCATAATTTTCCTCCTTAAAAATATATAATAAAATCATTATATTTTGTATATAATAATAGTATTTTACATAAGTGTCAAGCAAGAATATACTAAAAAGCGATGAAAGGAAAGGGAAAGAAGATGGAGAAAAAAAATAAGAAGAAGATGCTGTGGAAGATATTTATTTCAACATTATATCTGAGTGCTTTTACTTTTGGTGGTGGTTATGTAATTGTTACGTTGATGAAAAAGAAGTTTGTGGATGACTATCATTGGATTGAGGAAAATGAAATGCTTGATTTAGTGGCAATTGCACAGTCATCACCTGGAGCAATTGCGGTAAATGGAGCAATAGTAGTGGGGTACAAATTAGCAGGAATATTAGGAACTATAGTTGCAATTATCGGGACAGTGATTCCACCATTTCTAATTATTTCCATAATATCGTTTTGTTATAATGCATTTCGTAGTAACTACTTTGTAAGTCAGATGCTAGAAGGAATGCAGGCAGGAGTTGGTGCTGTGATTGCTTCTGTTAGTTATGAAATGGGAGCTGGAATAATTTCGAAAAAAGATGTGGTATCTGTATTGATTATGATAGGTGCATTTATAGCAGCTTGTATTTTTAATATTAATGTAATTTTCATTGTGATTATATCTGGAATAATTGGAATTATTCGGACATGCGTTATCGGGAAGGAGAGGATGTAAATGATTTATTGGGAATTATTCCTAAGCTTTTTGCAAGTTGGTTTATTTAGTTTTGGAGGAGGATATGCGGCAATGCCGTTGATTAGAGGGCAGGTTGTAACGGTGCATCATTGGCTTAGTATGTCAGAATTTACAGATTTGATAACAATTTCCCAGATGACACCAGGACCGATTGCCGTGAATTCGGCAACATTTGTTGGAACAAAGATTGCTGGAACTCTAGGAGCGTTAGTTGCAACATTTGGATGTATTTTACCATCGTGCATTATTGTTACAGTAATTGCTAGACTGTATTTGAAATATCGGAATATGGCTGCTTTGCAAGGAATATTGAATTCTCTAAGACCAGCAGTGGTGGCGATGATTGCAGCGGCTGGCATATCAATTCTGATTACAGCTTTTTGGGGGAATACAGGAATGATATCGCTGGTTGGAACAAAATGGACTCTTGTTGTAATTTTTATGATATGTGTTGTATTATTACAGAAGGTAAAAATGAATCCAATCGGGGTTATGGCTTTGGCAGGCATTATGAAGGTTGGAATATCATTTATTGGAGGATAGGATGAAAAATATAAGCGTACTAATTAAACCGGCATCAGGTGCATGTAATATGACATGTGATTATTGCTTTTATTGTGATGAAGCTGCAAAAAGAGAACAAAAATTTTATGGAATGATGAGCGAAGAAACATTGAAGAATATGATTAGGAGAACAATGCTTCATTCGGAAGGAAGTGTAAGTTATACCTGGCAAGGTGGAGAACCAACACTTCGCGGACTAGATTTTTTTCGTAAGGCGCTTTATTTGCAAAAAAAATACAATCGAAATCACTTGCAGGTTATTAATGCATTTCAGACAAATGGTTATGGTATAACTGATGATTGGTGCATGTTTTTTAAAGAAAACAAGTTCCTTGTTGGTGTATCTGTAGATGGCCTTCCAGAAATACATGATTCGATACGGCATAATAAAATTGGAGATGGAACATTTGAACAGATTAATAAAAATATAAAATTGCTAGATAAATATAACGTAGAATATAATATTTTGACTGTAGTAACTCCAAAAGTTGCTAAGAATATAAAATCCATTTATGCATTTTATAAACAACGAGGGTGGCATTACCAACAATATATTGCTTGTCTGGATCCATATGGTGAAGAACACGGGAAAATGTCTTACTCTATCCTGCCAGAACAATATGGAAAATTTTTAGTAGAATTATTTAAATTATGGTATAAAGATTTGCAAGAAGGATGTCATCCATATATAAGACAATTTGAAAATTATGTGGGATTAGCAGCGGGATATATGGCTGAATCTTGTGAACAGCGGGGAAAATGTGGAGTTCAATATGTGGTAGAAGCAGACGGAAGTGTATATCCTTGCGATTTTTTTGTGATGGATAAATTTTATCTTGGAAATTTAAATACAGATATTATATCGAAAATAGATGAGAAGCGTAAGGAAGTGGGATTTATAGAATGCTCAGAAAGAGTGAATCAAAAATGTAAAAATTGTACATATTACAGATTGTGCAGGGGAGGGTGTATGCGAAACCGAGAACTAGGAGATAAGGAATATTTGAATTATTTTTGTGAAGGCTATCAAATCTTTTTTGAACATTGTTATGAAGAGATTCTGAAACTAGGTGATAGAGTAAATTATAGATAAAATGGGCAACGTTTAATTAATTAAAAAGGTGGAGTGAAGTTTATTCATCCCACCAGTTTGGTGTATTTATTGTGAGTAAAGACTGCTGGAATTCCTTTGGAGGGATTCCGGTAGTCTTTTTGAATACTCGGCTAAAGTATAAAGGATCATTAAATCCGGTCATTTGTGCAATGTTAGACAAACTCATGGAATTAGTAGCAATTAACTCTTTGGCTTTTTCGATACGAAGCTCTGTTAAATACTTCATGGGAGAACTCCCGATTCTTTTTTTAAATAGGTGCGAGAAATATCCTACACTTAATTTACAGTATTCAGCCATGGATTCGACATTCCAATCATCCATATACGTCTGATTTAGTTGAATTACAAGACGGTTTATAGAAAAATCATTTCCAAATGGGGAAAGAATCTGTTGATGGGATCGTGCAATTGTGGCAAGAATCTGCCAAAAATTGCTTAATACCATATCTTCAAAAAAAGGTTTTTTTAATTGTAATTCAATGATAACCTCTTGGAAAAAAGTTTTCAGTAAACTATGTTCGCCGATGTAACAATTATGTAGATTGTATTTTTGGATTATTTTTTCACAATTGTAACCAGTAAAGTGAATCCAATAGATTTCAGGATGCTCCTTAAAAAAATAAGAATAGGTTTGTGCTTCCTTTGGGCGAAACAGAAGGACATTTCCGGCACTGAGAGATTTCCACTTTCCATGAATGTAATAGTGTCCGGCACCCTTATAAATATAAATTAGTTGATAGTCTACTCGTCCTGCTGCTCGATTTTGTTTATAGTCCTTTGTTTTGAAAATCTGCATACCACAACAGTTTACAGTGAGTGCTGTAGAAAGATCTTCAAATCCAGTGGCTCTTCGTTCGTTTCTAAGATGTCCTGATACATTTATCATAAAAATCTCCATTCTGCCAGCTAGAGGCGACAAAAAAACAATACAGTATGCCTTATCTATCATCATAATCAAATGTTGTTTAAAGAGCAAGCATTAGAAAAAAATGATTGAGAAAAGCAGAATTATCCATGTTAAACGCATAATTTGACATAGAAATGGCGAAAATATAGGAATATACTAGGTCAAGCAGATGAGCAAAAGCAGAATTAAGTATATTACGAAAATCAAGGAGGATAGAATATGAGAAAGCAAGTAATATTTCTGATGACTGATACAACCAGAAAAGACATGGTTGGATGTTATGGATATCCTAAAATGAAAACTCCAAATTTGGATCGCCTAGCAGAAGAAGGAATCCGATATGAAAATGCATATACATGTCAGCCAGTGTGTGGTCCGGCAAGAAGTGCAATCTTTACTGGTACATTCCCGCATACCAATGGAATGGTAACGAATAGCATTGCATTGGGTGATAATGTAAAAACAATAGGACAGAGGTTATATGATCATGGAATCCAATGTGGTTATATAGGAAAATGGCACTTGGATGGATCTGATTATTTTGGAAATGGGCGTTGTCCAGAAGGTTGGGACCCAGAATACTGGTATGACATGAAAACTTATTTAAACGAATTAACTGACGAAGAAAAAGTAAAATCCAGAAACCCTAAAGAATGTTATAAGGATGACTTTTCGGAAGAGTTTACATACGCACATCGTTGTTCTAATCGAGCAATCAAATATTTAGAAAAGCATCAAAATAATGATTTCTTCTTAAGTGTATCTTATGACGAACCGCATGGACCATCACTTTGCCCGAAACCTTATAATCATATGTATGATGGATTTAAATTTGATAGTTGTCCTAATTTTCAGGATGATCTTTCTAAAAAACCATTTATGCAAAGACTTTGGTCTGGTAAGAATTTACATGCAACAGAAGATGAAATTAATCGACCGACAGATGGATTATCACTGTTTTTAGGATGCAATTCATATGTAGATTATGAAATCGGAAGAGTATTGGATAAAATACGGGAAGTTGCACCAGATGCACTTGTAATTTTTACATCAGACCATGGAGATATGCTTGGGGCACATCGATTGTTTTCTAAAAATGCTGCAGCGTACAAAGAGGTTGCAAATATTCCGTTGATTATCAAAGGTGGAGCCAAGGGGTATGTAGAAGAAGCAATGGCATCTCATATAGACATTGCACCGACGATATTGGACTATTTTGATATTCCAATTCCTAAACTTATGGAAGGAAAGAGTATGCTTTCACAGATTGAGAATCCAGAAAAAGAAATTAACGATGTGATCTTTACGGAGTTCACAAGATATGAAATTGATCACGATGGATTTGGTGGATTACAGATTATGAGGGCTGCTATATCCAAACGGTATAAACTGGTAATTCATTTGTTGGATTCAGACGAATTTTATGATATGGAGAAAGATCCATATGAGATAAATAATTTAATTGATGATGAAAATTATGTGGAGGAGCGCAATGCGTTGCATGATAAATTAATTCAACATATGAATGATACAAGAGATTTATATCGAGGATATCAGTGGAGAATGCGTCCATGGAGAAAAGACTTCGTTCCAAATTGGGAAAATGAAGGATATACAAGGCAAAGAGAAAATGAAGAGTATGAACCGAGACAGTTGGATTATGATACGGGACTTCCGATGAAAGAGGCCGTAAGAAAAAAATGCTAAATGAAGACAAGGAGAGAGGACAATGGAAGAAAAGAAATATTTAAAATGGTATAATAAAGTAGGATATGGATCAGGAGATATAGCTGGTAATGTGGTATTTGCATTCTTATCTTCGTTCATTATGATTTACTTGACAAATACTGTAGGACTGAATGCAGGTGTAATTGGTTCATTGATTGCAGCATCGAAGGTATTGGATGGTATATCGGATGTCGTTTTTGGATCAATGATTGACCGTACTCATACAAAGATGGGAAAAGCAAGACCGTGGATGCTCGGGGCATATTTTGGATGTGCAATAACATTGATTGCAGCATTTTCTGTACCAACAACAATGGGAAAGACATCTCAGTATGTGTGGTTTTTTATTACATATTTGTTGCTAAATGCGGGATTTTATACAGCAAATAATATCGCCTATTCTACATTAACGGCTTTAATTACAAAAAATGTCAAAGAAAGAGTACAAATGGGATCAATTCGATTCATGTTTGCATTTGGAACAAGCTTTATTATTCAGACTATTACTGTTGGATTGGTTCAGAAACTTGGTGGCGGAGCAGAAGGATGGAGAACAATTGCAATTATTTATGCAATTATAGGTTTAATTTCAAATACATTGACTGTATTTTCAGTTAAAGAATTGCCAGAAGAAGAACTTCGAAATGGAGAAGAAAAAGTAGAAGAAAAATACAGCTTGATTGAATCAATTAAAATGTTGGTACATAATAAATATTACATTGTGATTCTTGTGGTTGACATTCTCAGACAAACTTATTCGGCGATTATAAACTGTGGAATTTATTATATGACATATGTGCTTGGTAAAGCAGAATTACTAGGAACATTTTCGGGTGCGATTAACTTGGCTCTTATTGTAGGACTTGCATTTTTACCAATGCTGGTAGCAAAATACAAAGGATATTATAAGTTGAATTTTTCTGGATATTTAATTGCGGCAGCAGGAAGAGGAATTGTAATTATTGCAGGATATATGGGAAATGTTCCATTGATGTTAGCTGGTACAGCAATTGGTGCGATTGGTATGGCGCCATGGCAGGGTAACTTAAACGCTTTGGTTGCAGAATGTTCAGAACATACATTTTTACAATATGGAAAGAGAATTGATGGAACAATGTATTCTTGTACATCCATGGGGTTAAAAATTGGTAGTGGACTTGGTACAGCAATTGTTGGATGGTTACTTAATTTTGGCGGATTTAATGGTCAATTGAAGGTTCAGTCACAGTCTTGTATAAATATGCTTCATTTCATGTATTTATGGCTTCCGATGATTATTAATATATTGGTAGCATTATTATTGACACAATTAAATGTTGAAAAAGCAAATGAAAAATTAAGAATTCAAAAAGAAATTGGAATAACGAAATAAACATATGGCGGTTCTGGGAAAAGGGCCGCCATATGTAAATAGACAGTGTTATTTTATGCATATTTTCGAACATCTGCTGTATATGAATTTAATAATTGAAAACGTATAATAGCAGTAAAAATAAAGAAAATTCAGAGGAGGGCATACGAATGATCGTACCTAACTATTACGAAAACCTTCAGGTGCTTCATGAAAATACAATGCCATATCGTGCATATTATATTCCGGCATCAAAACCAATGGGCACACTTGTTCATGACAGAGAAAAGTCGGATCGCTTCCAGTTGCTGAATGGAGATTGGAAATTTAAATATTATAAAAGTATTTATGACTTACAGGAGGAGTTCTATCGGGAGGAGACATTGACGGAAACCTATGATGAAATCCCGGTACCTGGAATTTGGCAGAATTATGGTTATGACAGCCACCAGTATACGAATGTACGTTATCCGATTCCGTTAGATCCGCCATATGTACCACAGGAAAATCCGTGTGGAACATATATACATGAATTTGATTATAGCAAAGAGGAAAAAGCTCCGAAAGCGTATCTGAATTTTGAGGGCGTGGATTCCTGCTTTTATGTATGGATGAATGGACAGTATGTAGGCTACAGCCAGGTGTCTCATGCAACTGCAGAATTTGATGTTACAGAGTTTATGAGAGATGGAAAAAACCGTCTGGCAGTATTGGTATTAAAATGGTGTGACGGAACATATCTGGAAGATCAGGACAAATTCCGAATGACAGGAATCTTCAGAGATGTGTACATCTTAAAACGCCCGGAAAATATATTATATGATTATTTTACAACAACTAAAATAAATGGAACTGATGCGGAGATAGAGATCCGTGCAAACTTTGTAGGAGAAGGAAATATTGCAGAAAATATGAAGATTCTTCTCAAGAATGAAGATGGTACATCCGTAAGTGAAGGTCATTTCGAACGAGTGGCGGAAGAAAACGGATATACACATAAAGCTACATTTATAATTAAGAATCCAACTCTTTGGAATCCGGAGCAGCCTTATCTGTATCAGCTTATCTTGTTCTCTGATGCAGAGACGATTGCAGACCGGGTCGGAATCCGTGAGATTTCAAGAGACGGAAGTATTATTTACATGAATGGTGAGAAGATCAAGTTCAAGGGTGTGAATCGGCATGACAGTGATCCGGTGACAGGTTCTGTCATTGGTATTAATCAGGTTAAAAGAGATTTGATTATGATGAAACAGCATAACTTTAATGCAGTGCGCAGCAGCCATTATCCAAATTCTCCATACTTTTATCAGCTCTGCGACGAGCGTATGTAATCGATGAAGCAGACAATGAAAGTCATGGAACGCAGACGCAGTATTTACAAAATTCAGAATGGGATAATGTCGTTGAGCAGTGGAATAAACGAATTGCGAATAACCCGGATTTCATACCGGCAACGATGGATCGTACTAAGCTGTGTGTATACCGTGAAAAGAACCGCCCATGTATTGTTATCTGGTCTATGGGAAATGAATGTGCTTACGGATGTACCTTTGAAGAAGCGTTAGAATGGACGAAGAAATTCGATCCGACACGACTCACGACATATGAGAGCGCCTTTTATAGAAGTACAGACAGAACTTATGATTATACAAATATTGATATCGTAGGAAGAATGTACCCTGCGTTTGATGAAATTGATGAATATATGAAAGAACAGCCGGATAAACCACTTCTGCTGGTAGAATACTGCCACGCTATGGGAAATGGACCGGGAGACTTAGAGGACTATTTTGAACTGATTCAGAAATACGATTCTTTATGCGGTGGCTTTGTGTGGGAATGGTGTGATCACGCTATTGATAAAGGTACTGCAGAAAACGGGAAGCGGATCTACTACTATGGAGGTGATCATGGAGAAGAAATCCATGATGGAAACTTCTGCATGGATGGTCTGGTATATCCGGACAGAACACCACATACGGGATTGAAAGAATACAAGAATATTTATCGACCGGCAAGAGTAACTTCGATTGATCAACAAGCGGGAGAAATTACATTACATAATTATATGAATTATGTGGATTTAAAAGATTACCTTTATGTTGATTATGAATTAAGCAGAGATGGTGAGACACTTATGACAGGTAGCACCGAAATAGAAAAGAGTATTCCGGCAGGTGAAGAAGGTACAATAAAAATCCCTCTGTATGTTCCTGAAAGCGGCAAGTGTTATTTGAAAGTAAAATATTACCTGAAAAAAGCAACGCAGCAAATGTATGATGGGGAAGAACTTGGGTTCGATGAAATTTTGTTAGAAAATACGGATTCACGTAATCAGAAAGTGAAAAAGCTGTTAGAGGATTGCAAGGAAAACCAGAAAGTATTAACGTCATTGGAAGTTACAGAGACGGACAGCTATCTTACGATTGGTATTGGTTCTCCAAAGTGTCTGTATATCTTTAATAAGCAAAGTGGAGTATTTGAAAGCCTGCAAAAAGAAGACAAAGAATTATTGGAGCGTCCGATGGAATTTAATATTTGGAGAGCTCCGACGGACAATGATCGTAAGATTAAAGAAGAATGGTATAATGCGCATTATAATCAGAGCTATTCCAGAGCTTACGAGACAACTTATGAAGAAATAGAACATAAAGTAATCATTCATTGTGTCTCTGCAATAGTAGCGCCAACGGTACAGAGAATTTTGAATATAAAATCGGACTGGGAAATTACTTGCGATGGAACAATCAAAGTAAATATGCAGGTAGAGAAGGACATGGAATTTCCAATGCTTCCAAGGTTCGGTATTCGCCTCTTCATGAACAGAAACTTTGACGATGTAGAATACTTTGGAATTGGACCGGATGAAAGTTATATTGATAAATGCAGGGCCGGAAGTCATGGTACTTACACTGCAAAAGTAGATGATCTTCATGAAGATTATTTACGTCCTCAGGAAAATGGAAGCCATACAGACTGTGATTATCTGGAAATTAAGAATAAAAATACAGTGTTTACAGCCATAGGTAATCAGCCATTTTCGTTTAATGTATCTTCTTATACACAGGAAGAACTGACGAAGAAAAAACACAGTTATGAACTGGAACCATCAGGATATACGGTTGTATGTCTAGATTATGCACAGAGTGGAATCGGATCTAATAGCTGTGGTCCAGTACTTTCGGAGAAATATCAGTTGAATCAGAATCATTTTGAATTTGACATGACATTAATTTGGAAATAATGAAATAGAGAAAAGAAAAATGCTATTGTCATCGGTTTACAGATGACAATAGCATTTGTAATAATCAGCATAAAAACAAATTACATTATTGAAATAATTTTTTAATCCTTTTAAAAGTTTCATTTGAAGTCCTCCTTTATTTTTTTATTTATCCTTGTTACAAGTGTATTGTAATATAGAAAAAGAAGAGATGCGTGTCAAAAGAATAGAAAAAGTAGACAAAAATTGCAGGAGAAATAAAATGTTCCCAGTATACGAGCAGAAAAAAGAAAATGTACATATATTACAAAAAACATCCAGACATGCACCGCCACATCTGCATAATTCGGTTGAATTCATATATGTGATAAGTGGAAGTATGGAAATTGGTATGGGACAAGAACTGTTCCATATGGACGAAGGTGATTTCGCTGTGATTTTCCCGGATGTAATTCATCATTATCAAGTGTTTGAAAAAGGAAAAAATAAATCTATGCTATCGAGCTAGGCTTTAAATATTTGATGACTAAAAAAAATATAAAAATAGAAAAAGACCATGATTTGAAAGAATTATATAAAAAACTGGACGCTGTAGAAAAAATCGATGAGGATTATATGGAATATGTGGATACTTTCTGTGAAAAATATTGTAAATATATTGAAGGAGGCAATCCAGAATATTTCAGATATCCAGAGTATAAATCTAGTCAATATTTTGCGGGTAATTGTCTGGATGCTAAATGGTTATCTTACAATTTTGCACTGATATTATTAAAATTATTACATTTGGCCGATTTAGAGAAAGAAATATAATCACAATTTGCTAAAATACATCAAAAGTTTTGAAAAAAATTATTGATGTATTTTAGCAGATAAACAATAAAAATGTGGCTTTGATAGATAAAATATTAGTTGCATTATGGACAATAGTGGGCTAATTGATATAAGTAAGTATATTTGAAAAACAGATACTGTTAAATTAATCTGGAGAGATTATGCTAACGGAGTGTGTGGAATTATCTTCAGAGAAAATTTTTTTCCGATATTCGGAAGGAGAAAATCCAGTCTGTTTTTTAAAAATCCGGCTAAAATAAAGCGGATTCTCATATCCAATAATATTTGAAATCTCAGTTACATTATAATTTGTTGATTCTAAGAGCACTTTCGCATTATGTATCCGCAGAGAGAGCAGATATTGAGCGGGAGTGCTGTTTGTATATTGCTTGAAGTTTTGAATAAACCAGCCTTCACTTAGGTTATGGGCAGCAGCATACTCTTTGATGCTGAGTGGTTGATTATAATGTTCCTGAAAGTATTGAACTGCCTGATCGAGACATGGATACAAAAATCCCCGGCCACATTTCTGCAACCGGAGCACCTTGACAATTCACATATGA
>OBHU01001363.1_pt1 | contig 12377 bp, 6 predicted proteins | sample 1519071 | NCBI WGS metagenome assembly OBHU01 (sample SAMEA2452135, study PRJEB22498) | human gut metagenome
GAAACTGTAATTTCTAATGCCGGAAACGACAGTTCCCCGCCTGGAAACGGGAAGTTAATGTATACAATAAACTTTTGCCCTCCTAGAGAATTGGCTTATGTAAGGTTTATACTGTGTGGCAGATACTTTATCTGCAACCTATCTGCCGCAGGTATCTGCAACGCTCCAACTATTTATCAACTAGTGCATTACACGCGTTTGGTTGCAGGTGGCAGATGTTTTCATGTTTTTTCAACTTTATAGTAGGAGGATTACGCATCAAAATTAGGGTCACAACCGTAAGTCATAAAACAGATTCACCTCTGTGCCCTCTGTGTACTCTGTGGTGAAAACAGTGCAGACATGAATAAGATTCACTTCTGCGGCCTATATGGTGAATAAATTCAGAACGTTATAGGAAAGTAAAAGAATAACTTCCACGTGAGTGAAGGTTTTCTTTTACTTTTCTTTTTTTATAATAGTTGAAATCATAAAGTAGCTTACTTTTGTTCTTTCTCTTATATTATATAATCTAAAATAACTAGTGATGCAAAAAATGAATAAAAATGGATTTAGCCAATGTGCCGGAGCGTACATTGAGCGTTTGCGAAAAGAAGGGCGATATTCTACCGCTCATGTTTATAAGAATGCTCTTTTTTCTTTTAGTAAGTTTTGTAGAACAGGTAACATATCGTTCAGGCAAGTCACCCGGGAATGTTTACGATGCTATGGACAGCATCTTTACGGGTCCGGATTAAAGCTCAATACGGTTTCTACTTATATGCGTATGTTGCGTAGTATCTATAATCGGGGAGTAGAAGCGGGAAGTGCCCCTTATGTTCCCCGGTTGTTTCATGATGTCTATACAGGCGTGGATATCCGGCAAAAGAAAGCATTGCCTGTGACCGAATTGCACAAACTACTGTATGAAGACCCAAAATCCGAACGTTTGCGTCGTACGCAGACGATTGCAGCTCTGATGTTTCAGTTCTGTGGAATGTCATTCGCGGATTTGGCGCATTTAGAGAAATCGGCTTTAGACCGGAATGTGCTTCAATATAACCGTATCAAGACTAAAACACCTATAAGCCTGGAAATTCTGGAAAGTGCAAAAGAGATGATGAATCAGCTTCGAAGCAATAAAACTGCTCTTCCTGATTGTCCCGACTATTTATTCGATATTCTGCATGGTGATAAGAAGCGGAAAGATGAAAAAGCATATAAAGAATATCAGTCTGCTCTTCGTCGTTTTAATAATTCTTTGAAGGATTTGGCGAGAGTGTTGCGCTTGAATTCGCCCGTCACTTCATATACCTTCCGACATTCTTGGGCCACTACTGCTAAGTATCGCGGAGTTCCGATTGAAATGATTAGTGAATCGTTGGGACACAAATCTATTAAAACCACACAAATATATCTGAAAGGCTTTGGATTAAGAGAACGCACAGAAGTAAATAGAAAGAATTTATCTTACGTTAAAAATTACAATGTAAGTAGGTAATAGATAGGCAAAACTTTAATAATCAGTATTTAAATGTATCTGTTACTTCTTAGGTAACGGAATCAAATATGACGCAAAGATAGACAAAAATATAAATAGCAAACAAATATTCCCCCATTTTTTTTCGTTTTATCTGATGCATACGGCAAAAAAAATCCGAACATGAAATAATCATATCTTCATGCCCTCTGATTTATATGTCCTGTCTTAAAAAGAATTTCCCCCTTCGCTAAAGGCAAAAACTCTTCTATCACTGTAATTGTCGATGTTTTTCTCTATTCTCATTCCGATTGGTCTTGGTTGTGTGTTTACTGTTACCTAAGAAGTAACAGAATTATATAAGGTAAAAATAGTGGATTAATCAAAAAAGTTTTGAGAATATCTCTATTTAAAAGTATAACATACAAATAAAGATGAAACAAACTAAAGCGGCTTTTAGGAATAAGCCATTTATTTCGTTAAAAGGTAGTATTCTATTTCTGATACTCATTCCGATGAGCGGTCTGGTTCACGCGCAATATTCCATGGGAACAACGGGGCAGTTGATGATACCTACCGCTGAAATGCAGGAGACCGGTACATTTATGGGAGGAGTCAATTTCTTGCCCGAGCAAGTTACTCCATCGGTTTTCAGTTTTCCTACCATGAACTATTTTGTAGATATGACTCTTTTCTCTTTTATCGAATTCACTTACCGGATGACATTACTCAAAATGACAACCGGTACAGGCAGAACGGGTTATCATAATCAGGACCGTTCTAATACGATTCGTATTCGTCCGCTAAAAGAAAGTCGCTATTTCCCAGCTGTTGTGATTGGTGGAGATGATCTTTTGACGGAGAAGAAGACTCCGTATTGGGGAGCTTATTATGGTGTGTTGACAAAGACTATCGGGTTTCGTTCGGGAGACCAATTGGCTGTAACGGCCGGATGGTATATTCATCAAGGTGATTGTCGTGTATTTAATAAAGGACCTTTCGGAGGTGTCCGCTATACGCCTTCTTTTTGCAAAGAATTGAAGTTGATGGTGGAATATGATACGCGTGGATGGAATATGGGTGCTGCCATGCGCTTTTGGAAGCATTTGTCCGTCAATGTGTTTACTCGTGAATTTACATGTGTTTCCGCCGGTCTGCGGTATGAATGTACATTAATGCATTAAAAGAAGATGAAAAGGATTGTTAGTGTGACCGCTGTTTTTCTCTGTGGTATTTCTTTGTTACAGGCACAGCCTGTTCGTGTGAGTGAGACACTGAAAGAGTTGGATATGGAGAATATTTCAGTTGTGGAGAAAAGGGACACGATAACTGCGGCTTTTGAGACCTCTGCTTATAGAGGTATTTATAATGGAATCGGTATTGCCATACGCCATTTGGTTATTATACCGGAAATACCGACTTTGCAGCTACTTATATTAGATAATGCCTTACCACAATTATGCATAACCATCCCTGCAGAATTGATTCAAAAATATCAGTCCGGTGAATGTGCGTTGGATGAAGTGTATCGTAAGATGGGGATAACTACTTCTACCGAAACTGCTGTACGGCAGCTGAAAGGCGTAAAACGAAAAGAAAGTTCTTTCGGTAAGGTCGATTTGGTAGTATATCCCAACGTGATGTTAGTCAATAATGTAACTTATAAGTTGTATAAAGCGGCTCTCGAGTTGCAACCTGCCGTGGAAATGCAATTATGGAAAGGCGCCTCGCTACGGATGCAGGTTTCTTTGCCTATTGTAAGTAATGAAGATGGCAAGTGGAACTGCGTTCGCCTGGGATACATGACTTTTCGTCAGGATTTTCGCTTGGCTAATCATTGGAAAGGATACCTCACAGGCGGTAGTTTCTCGAATGACCGTCAAGGACTTGCAGCAGGCATCGGCTATTTTTCAGCAAATGGTCGGTGGACGGTAGAAGGTGGAGGAGGAATAACCGGCTCTGCTCATTTCTATGGTAGCGAATGGAAAATGAGTCAATGGAAAAGAGTCAATGGACAAATTAGTGTAGGATATTATATTCCGGAAGTGAATACCTTGGTGAAAGTAGAAGGAGATCGCTTTATTTATGGCGATTATGGAGTACGCGGAACTCTTTCACGCTACTTCGGCGAATATATTGTAGGTATATATGGTATGTATACAAATGGAGCAACGAATGCAGGATTCAACTTTTCTATTCCATTACCGGGAAAGAAACGCAGGCGACATCTGCTACAGGTAATGCTTCCCGAATATTTTGCTTTTCAGTATGATATGCGTAGCGGAAATGAATATGCCCATCGTTCGTTGGGCGAAAGTTATAGTGTTGAACCTAAGTCGGCAGAGAATTCACATTTCTGGCAGCCGGATTATATTCGATATTATTTGATTAAAACGAGTGAGAAGTGAAACATGATTGATATTTTAACTAGTATTTTTAACAAAATTGAAACATTATGAAAAGTGTAAAATGGTTTTATGTGGGTGCCATGGCAATAGCCTTGGGTATGTTAACTTTTGCGACAGTAGCCTGTCACGATGATGATGACGATCCGAAACCGGCAGAAGGGGAAGTAATTGAAACTCCAAAACCGGTAGTGGAGTATTACATTATGGGTACGGTGACTTCCGGAGGAACAGCAATGAATGGGGTAAAGGTAAAAGTGGGTAGTAAAAATTACACAACCGACTCGAATGGTAAGTTCTCTGTTACAGAAAGTGCTACAGGTACTTATAGTATTGAAGCGTCTTCTAATGGATATCTTTCACAAAAAACGTCAGTTGTCATTGCAGACAATGCGGAGAATCGTAGTGTGGTAACGGTAGCTTTGGCTTTGACAAAGGAGAGTCCGAAAGAGACTGTGTCGATAACGGCAGCAGAAGAAACTAAGGTAGAGGATAAGAGTGAATCGAATCTGGCAATTGAAGAGCCGGGAGAAGTTGCTCCGGAAGAAGTGGTAGAGGATAAACCACTCGTGAAAGTCGAATTGGCAATACCGGCAGGTGCAATTGAGGCAACAGGAGACAATGCAGAAATTGTTAAAGATGGTAAAGTAGACATCAGTGTAACAACCTTTGTTCCTGCTCCAGAAGAAGTGACTACTGAAGTGAAGGCTGAGGACGTGAATCAAGATGTAGCTAAAAGCATACCTTTAGCTGCTGCTAAATTTGAACCGTCTGGGTTGAAATTTACAAAAAAGGTTACGATTTCTATTCCTAACCCTATCCCTGGAATAACATTCGCTGATGCTGATATGATACTTACTTATCAGAATCCAGATACAGGAGAATGGGGAGATGCAAAAGATAATAAGGGAAATGTAATTAAAAATATATCTTCTACTACAGAAAATGGAGCTGTCACTGCATATACAGCCGATGTCGATCACTTCTCTGCTTATGCTATAGAGAATAAAGTATACAGCAAGATTAGTAATGAAACTGTGACAACTAATATTCTAGGACAAGCTAGTCGTGATAATAGCGAGAATGCTAAAGCGGTGACTGGCATTGAATTGAAATATAAGGAAAAGTCTGGTTGGGACTATGATAAGAATGATGCTGCTCTTGTTGCTGAAGTAAAATCGCAATTAGGAGCTGGTGCTAGTGCTGAAGATACAAAAACGGTGAATGCAATGGTTGCTTTCATGAAAACTCGTATGTTCTCATTAATGGGATCGGTATCTGGCATTACGGAAACTGAACGTGTTTATAACACTGTAAATGTAAACGGATACACCACTATGAGTTATACTTGCTATGCAAAAGCTCGTACTACCACATTGACGGCTAATGTAAAGTTTAATGGTCAAAACAAGACGGTTTCGATTACAGCAACTCGTTATACCGGAACGGATCATCAATATAAGACGGTTACTTATAATCCGACACATAGCGGCGGTAAGGGTGGTAGTATTTAAGATGTTTTATAGTAAGGGGCTTGGATTCGTTTGTAGCATTGAATCCCTGCCTTAGCCGATTAGGAAAAAGTACAGAGGTACATCTTTACCTAATCGGGGCCACGCATCAGATTTTATTTTGATGCACATTTCCCTGAATATCAACTGTCTGTGAAGATCGTTGATATGATTTGAAACGATTCATTGAATCGATATGTAATATTTTTAATAAAACCCTTTTGAATATGTTCCTTTTTTAATAAACCCTTTGGGGCATGTTCATATAGAGTATAGAGGGAGGAGATCACTGTGAAGCGGTCTCCTCTTTTGCTTTTTGAAAATATTGTATTACGCGAAGTAGTATTGCTAAAATCTGTCTTCCTTGGAGTGTTATTATATTCTTTTTGACTAGATTTGACTAGAAGTAATACCCTAAATTCACAAAACAACTTCCTTTGTCCGTCTGATTGGAGTATCCCAACGATATTTCCAATGGTCCGAAGATGCTGTCCATTCCATAACCTGCACTAACACCGAATAATTGCTTGCCTTTCAATATATCGAAGAAATTACTATCCGTTAGCCCGTAGTTACCCGTCAGCGTGAGATAATGAATGGCTCCCATACGTTGTCTGAACTTAATAGACGCAATCATGATGGTGTTATCCATCAATTCCAGATTGGTGACCCCGGCAAATGGTAATTGCTGTGGAATATAGAAACCGGGTACGTCACCGCCAATGGCATTTTGCAGCGGATAAGGAAAATCTCTTCCGATCAGGATACGTCCATAAATGGAAGGAATGACGGAGAAACGGCGGGTCACAGGGATGACACTTGCCCACGAAGCATTCAATGCTGAAAATGGAGCATGGTCGTTGTATTGTGCCATGTTATCCGTATAAAGCGAATAGGCAGCTCTGAAGTCACTTCCTTTAGAAGGGAAGCGTCCTTTATCGTATGTATTATATTGCACTTGGGCAAAATAACTTAGAAAATGTTCCGATTCCACTTTCAGATCGGAGATTTCAGGTTTCTTGAACAGGAAATCTTTGTACTTGTAGTATTCAAAACGCAGACCGAGTCCGAAGCGGAAATTCTTGTACCATACATCGGAGAAACCGAATTCTGCCAGATGATATTTATACGTTGTATTATAGGCACGGTCACCTTCCTCGTAAATGTTGATATCGTTGTATTGGAACATATACGAGAAGTTGAAATTACGTTGCTGCATCGGTTCTAGCGTATAGTCTATGCGGGCAGCATATCGTTTACCCAATCGACCGGTAAGAGCCAGGCGGGAAGGAATATGAGTTTTGAGGTCTGCCGTTGCATTCACCAACAAAGACGCGATTTCTTCCGAATCGAAACGGATGCCCAGATTGATTCTTCTTTCGTATTTTTCCTGCAACAGGAAGTTGAGGTGATAACCTTCAGGAGTCTCTTTCAATGTATAGCTGGCACTGGAATAGGATTGGCTGCCACGTAATTGATACAAGGCCTGTTCTATTTGTAGAGTGGTAATGTCACTGTTTTCTTTCAGATTACATTTCTTCATCAGCCATTTTTTATCATCCACCTCTACACCGGAAAATGAGATGTCCGTCACATAAACTGTGCGTGCATTGGAAAGAGAAGAATAAGGGCCATGTTGCTTCGGAGTATAATCTTCGGCTATTCCTATCTTCTTTTTCAAGGCAAGCAACGAATTCCATTGTTCTTTAGCCGCTTCTTCGCCTCTTCGCATCAGAGTGTCGATGGCAGCCGGGGTAAAACTGGCGGATGAATATCCCTCCACATTGACACGGATATAAGTGTCTGTGAGGTCTACATTCTTTTCATGGTTAGACTGGCAGGTGATGTCTACAATCTGTCCCAGAATATCGGGGACGCTGTTGAGCTTGTCAGCCTTCTTCAAAGCATTCTGCACGTCTACTCCGATAATAATATCGGCTCCCATGGCTTTCACAACATCTGCCGGATAGTTGTTTACAATACCGCCGTCCACTAATACCATGCTGTCTTGCCGTACCGGAGTAAATACACCCGGAATAGCCATGCTGGCACGCATAGCGGTTGAGAGTATTCCGTCATGGAATACAATTTGCTCTCCATTGACAACATTGGCCGCTACACAAGCAAATGGAATGGGAAGTTTATTGAAGTCGATGGAGTCATGATACCCCACAGTGAGATCTGAAAATAGGTTAGCCAGATTTTGCCCTTTCATGAGTCCTCCGGCAGCAGCATCCTTGGGAGTTTTGGTGAAAGGGATAGAGACTGTATATTTTTCAGACCGCTCACGATCAGTCAATGACATGGCACTTCGTTTGATACGGTCGCTCAACAGGAATGTCCAATCTTGTTTTCGTACCATGCTGTCCAATTGTTCCGTAGTATAACCGATGGCATACAGACCACCTACGATAGCTCCCATACTAGTGCCGGCTATATAGTCAATAGGAATTCCGGCTTCCTCAATTACTTTCAGTGCTTTGATGTGTGCCATTCCTTTGGCACCGCCGCCGCTTAGAACGACACCTACCTTTTTCCTTTGCTCTTGAGAATGCAGAGAAAAAGGCAATAAGATGCCAATTGATAAAACTAATGTTGAAAAGATTTGTTTTTTCATTAGGATGTGGTCTAGTGTTGATGTTTAATATAATACAAATGTAGAGCATAATTTGTTTAGTTGTTGAAATGGGAACTAAAAAAAATGTTCCAAAAGTCGGAAATGTGGATAATTTCTACACAATACGGTGGATTTCCACACTTTCCACAAAAAGAGGAAAAATGTAATGCTTTGATTGTAAGCGAATAATGTGTGTAGCGCATTTTTGGTATATGAATTGCATAATAGAGTATAGAACAAACATAAGTTAAATTAAATAATAAGATTCGATATGAGATTATTCTTTTCGAAACATGAGTTGAAACTGAGGAGAAAGAGAACCATTGCTGCTATTATATGTGTGGTAGTTGTGTTGGGTGTGTACTGGATACTGACCCGACCTCAGAAGGCTGCGCCGGAAATGCCGACAGTCATTGTTGAACCGGTAGTGAAAGACGACGTAGAGATATACGGAGAATATGTGGGGCGTATTCGTGCCCAACAGTTCGTCGAAGTACGTGCCCGTGTGGAAGGTTATCTGGAAAATATGCTTTTTGCCGAAGGTACATATGTCAATAAGAATCAGGTTTTGTTTGTAATTAACCAAGACCAGTATCGTGCCAAAGCAGATAAAGCCAGAGCGCAATTGAAAAAAGACGAAGCGCAGGCTTTGAAAGCGGAACGTGATTTAAAACGTATCCGTCCGTTGTTTGAACAGAACGCTGCAAGCCAGTTGGACTTGGATAATGCGGAAGCTGCTTATGAAAGTGCCGAGGCAACGGTAGCCATGAGCGAGGCGGATTTGGCACAGGCTGAACTGGAATTGGGTTATACCATTGTTCGTTCGCCCTTATCGGGACACATTAGTGAAAGAAATGTGGACTTGGGTACGTTAGTAGGCCCCGGAGGAAAATCATTGCTTGCTACCATTGTGAAGAGTGATACAGTGTTGGTGGATTTCAGTATGACAGCACTCGATTATTTGAAGAGTAAAGAAAGAAACATTAATTTGGGACAGCAGGATTCCACCCGTTCCTGGCAGCCGAATATTACCATTACATTGGCAGATAATACCGTCTATCCATTTAAAGGATATGTGGATTTTGCCGAACCGCAAGTCGATCCTCAAACCGGAACTTTCTCTGTACGTGCAGAAATGCCGAATCCGAAACAAGTATTGTTGCCGGGACAATTTACAAAGGTAAAGTTGTTGCTGGATGTTCGCGAAGGTGCACTGGTTGTTCCGATGAAAGCCGTTACCATCGAAAAGGGTGGAGCATATATTTATACCATGCGCAAAGATAATGCGGTAGAGAAACGTTTTATCGAATTAGGACCGGAAGTCGGGAATAATGTGGTGGTAGAAAGAGGACTGGCAGAAGGAGAAATGGTGGTTGTAGAAGGGTTCCATAAGTTGACTCCGGGCATGAAAGTACGGGTCAGTGAGCCGGAAGCCGAAGCTGGGGACAGTATAACTACGACAAAAAATGAAGTGACCGGAGTAAAAGAAAACACTACCGGAACGAAGGATAACGCGAAAGGAGAATAAACGATGAAAGTTACTTTTTTTATAGATAGGCCGGTCTTCTCGGCTGTAATCTCCATCGTGATTGTGATTGTCGGTATTATTGGCCTGACGATGCTTCCGGTGGATCAATATCCGCAGATTACTCCTCCGGTGGTGAAGATCAGCGCATCCTATCCGGGTGCGAGTGCACTTACCGTGTCGCAGGCGGTAGCCACTCCGATTGAGCAGGAAATCAATGGTACGCCGGGTATGCTTTATATGGAATCAAACAGTTCTAACTCCGGAGGTTTTTCGGCAACGGTCACTTTTGACGTATCTGCCGATCCGGATTTTGCAGCCGTTGAGATTCAGAACCGTGTGAAACTGGCGGAATCCCGTCTGCCGGCGGAAGTCATTCAGAATGGTATTTCGGTAGAAAAACAGGCTCCCAGTCAGTTGATGACGCTTTGTTTGACTTCTACTGATCCGAAGTTCGACGAAATTTATTTGAGTAACTTTGCTACTATCAACGTGCTCGATGTAATTCGCCGTATTCCTGGGGTTGGACGTGTATCTAATATCGGTAGCCGCTATTATGCGATGCAGATATGGGCGCAACCCGATAAGTTGGCAAACTTTGGACTGACCGTACAGGATTTACAGAATGCATTGAAGGATCAGAACCGCGAATCAGCGGCCGGTGTATTGGGGCAACAACCGGTGCAGGGACTGGATATTACCATTCCTATTACGACTCAAGGACGTTTGTCTTCCGTGGGACAGTTTGAAGATATTGTAGTGCGTGCCAATGCCAACGGGTCTATTATTCGATTGAAAGATGTGGCGCGTGTATCGTTGGAGGCCTCTTCCTATAACACGGAAAGTGGTATCAACGGCGAGAATGCCGCTGTGCTTGGTATTTATATGTTGCCGGGAGCAAATGCGATGGAAGTAGCCGAGAGGGTAAAAGAGGCTATGGATGAGATTAGCAAGAATTTCCCGGAAGGATTGAGCTATGAGATTCCGTTCGATATGACGACCTATATTTCCGAATCTATTCATGAAGTATATAAGACGTTGTTTGAAGCGTTGGTATTAGTTGTATTGGTGGTTTATCTATCCTTGCAGAGCTGGCGTGCAACGTTGATTCCGGTAGTGGCGGTGCCTATTTCATTGATCGGTACTTTCGGATTCATGTTGATTTTCGGTTTCTCGCTGAATATACTGACATTACTCGGATTGATTCTTGCCATCGGTATTGTTGTGGATGATGCGATTGTGGTGGTGGAAGGCGTAGAACATATCATGGAAACGGAACATCTAAGCCCATACGAAGCAACGAAGAAAGCGATGAACGGACTTGCTAGTGCTTTGATTGCCACATCACTGGTATTGGCGGCAGTGTTCGTTCCGGTTAGTTTTTTAAGTGGGATTACAGGGCAGTTGTATCGTCAGTTTACGGTGACGATTGTGGTGTCCGTACTTATTTCTACGGTAGTGGCTCTGACATTGAGCCCGGTGATGTGTTCATTGATTCTGAAGCCGGATAACGGAAAGAAAAAGAATATCGTTTTCCGGAAGATTAATGAATGGCTGGGCATCGGTAGCAATAAATATGTGGCTGCTGTAACTCGCACCATCAAGCATCCTCGCCGGGTTTTGAGTGCTTTTGGTATGGTGTTGATTGCTATCATGCTGATTCACCGTATTATTCCGACCAGTTTCTTGCCTGTGGAAGACCAGGGATATTTCAAGATTGAATTGGAACTGCCGGAGGGAGCTACTTTGGAACGTACCCGTATCGTAACAGAACGTGCCATTGCTTATTTGGAAAAGAATCCATATATTGAATATATACAGAACGTAACAGGAAGTAGTCCGCGTGTTGGAAGTAACCAGGGACGTGCTGAACTGACGGTGATCCTGAAACCTTGGGAAGAGCGGAAGAGCACCACTATTGAGAAGATTATGGATACGGTGGAAAAACATTTGAGGGAATATCCCGAATGTAAAGTCTATCTGTCCACTCCTCCGGTTATTCCGGGACTGGGTAGCTCGGGAGGTTTTGAAATGCAATTGGAAGCTCGTGGAGAAGCCACTTTCGATAATTTGGTAGACGCGGCAGATACATTAATGTACTACGCATCCAAGCGCAAAGAACTGGCTGATGTGTTCTCTACCATGAAGGCTTATACCGGTTCGGTGTATGTGAACGACTTTAATATGTTCAACCGTATATATAAGGTTTACATTCAGGCGGAAGCTCCTTACCGGGAACACAAAGACAACATCAATCTGTTCTTCGTGAAAGCCTCCAATGGAGCGATGGTACCATTGACTTCTTTAGGAAATGCCTCCTATACCACAGGACCGGGAAGCATTAAACGTTTCAATATGTTTACTACGGCCGTTATTCGTGGAGCAGCTGCGCAAGGATATAGTTCCGGACAGGCAATGGAGATCATGGAGCAGATTGCCCGTGACCATCTTCCCGATAATATCGGTCTTGAATGGAGTGGCCTTTCTTATCAGGAGAAGCAGGCGGGAGGTCAGACAGGTATGGTGATGGCATTGGTATTCCTGTTCGTTTTCCTTTTCCTTGCTGCGCAATACGAAAGTTGGACAGTGCCTATTGCCGTGTTGCTTTCTTTACCTGTTGCCGCTTTGGGCCTATTTAGGAGTCTGGGTTTGCGGATTGGAGAACGACGTCTATTTCCAGATTGGTCTGGTAATGTTGGTGGGACTTGCCGCTAAGAACGCGATTTTGATTGTAGAGTTTGCAAAAGTACAGGTAGATAAAGGTGAAGACTTGGTGCAGTCGGCTATCTATGCAGCCAAATTGCGTTTCCGTCCGATTCTGATGACTTCTCTCGCATTCGTACTCGGTATGCTTCCGATG
>OBHU01001365.1_pt1 | contig 12367 bp, 15 predicted proteins | sample 1519071 | NCBI WGS metagenome assembly OBHU01 (sample SAMEA2452135, study PRJEB22498) | human gut metagenome
AGAAGGCACTTTTACGTGCCCTTCGGGGAATTCGTTCATTTGCACATGCAATACTATGATATGAGTGTCGAAAGGTCTTTTGCCATTCATTATTGCCTGTCGGCTATTTGCCGACAGGCTTTTCTTGTGTGAAAAATAAATGTAAGGTATAATATATGCTACCAGAGTTAAAAGGTTACGAAGGAGTTCAGTATGGAAAAGGAGAAAAATTTAACAAACAGGTATCATACCCCGTCATTGATCGTGATGCTTACCCATGAGGATCAGACTGTTCAAAACGCATATGAGATTTTTGATGCATATAAGGATTCTGATGCAGAATACTGGGGATTTAAGGAAGAGCCGCTCCCCCTTTCCCAGATGAAAGACCTTTATGCATATATGAAAAGCTGTGGCAAAAAAATAGTTCTGGAAGTGGTTGCATATACACAGGCGGAGTGTATGTCAGGTGCAAAAATGGCAGCAGAATGTGGCTGTGATCTTTTGATGGGGACTGTTTATTCAGATGCTGTGAATGAATTTTGCAGGGAAAATGGAATCAAATATATGCCATTTGTAGGAGAAATCCATGATCGCCCATCCGTTCTGGAGGGAACCTGCGAAGAGATGATCCTTCAGGCCAGAGAATATCTTGCGAAAGGTGTCTATGGAATTGATCTTCTGGGATACAGATATACAGGAGATGCAGCCAGGCTGAATGAAGAGTTTGTAAGAGCTGTGGATGCGCCGGTCTGCATAGCAGGAAGCATCAATGGTTATCAGAGACTGAATGAGATCAGGAAAGCAGCCCCGTGGGCATTTACAATAGGCAGTGCTTTTTTTGAAAACAAGTTTGACGGTAATTTCGGAGAACAGATTAATAAAGTTTGTCAGTACATAAAAAGAGAGAAGATAACATGATAAAAAAATATTATCCATATGAATATGCCGAAAGTGTATTTATGATTGACTACCAAAAGCTATATCAGAAAGGTTTTCGGGGAATTATTTTTGACATAGACAATACATTGGTACACCATGGTGACGATTCCACACCGGAAATTGATGACCTGTTTCGTAAAATTCAGGGACTTGGTCTGAAAACATTGCTGTTGTCAAATAATGACAGAGGAAGAGTGGAACGATTTATTAAAAATATAGATACACCTTACATCTGCGATGCGGATAAACCAAATCCTCAAAATTATCTGAAAGCAGTGGAGATGCTGAATATAAAAAAAGAAGAGGCAGTGGTTATAGGGGATCAGGTATTTACAGATATTCTGGGAGCAAACAGAAGTGGTCTTGCCAGTATTCTTGTCAAGTTTATCAGGCAGGATGATGAAAAGTGGATCGGAAAACGGAGATACGTTGAATATGCAATCCTGGAATGCTGGAAACGTGATAAAAGCTGTTACAGGAGAATTGGTGATATTTATACAGAAGGAACGGCCAAAAATATGAAGAAAAAGAAAGAAAAAAAGCTTTTTTGTGAGATCTGTCCGCTTACGTATGAAATTTCAAAGTCAAAAGAGGTATGTAAAAGACATATACAGGATTTTGCAGGCAAAGAGAAATTTAGTACTGTAAAACAAAAAGAGAAGCTGCCAAATCTGGTGTTCAGCTACAACTCCGGCCTCATAAAAAAAGGAAAAGGAATAGATCCCGTGCTTCAGAAAAACAAGGCAAGAAACATTCGCCTTGCATCCTCCAGGATAAATGGGATGATCATTCATCCTGGAGAGACTTTTTCGTTCTGGAGGACTGTAGGGAAAATATCAAAGAGGAAGGGTTACCGGGATGGTCGTATTATTATAGGAGATAAGCTTATGCCCGGGCTTGGAGGCGGACTTTGCAATCTTGGAAATACCATTCATCTTCTTGTGCTTCACAGCCCTCTTACCGTAACAGAATTTCACAGCCATTCAGATGCACTTGCACCGGATCATGGTAAGCGTGTTCCATTCAGTTCCGGGACATCTGTCAGCTATAATTATATAGACTACAGGTTCAAAAATAATACAGATCAGAATGTACAGCTTCTGTTATGGTGTGAAAACGGGAAATTATGCGGAGAGCTGAGAAGCGAGAGGGAATTTCCTCACTATTATGAAATTATTGAAGAGAACCACCATTTCCATAAAGAAAAAGAGAAATTTTTCAGAATTTCACAAATTTACCGGAATGTGATCGACAGAGCCACCGGTGAAATAACAGACAAACAGCTCATTCGGGATAATCATTCAGAAGTAATGTATGATTATGACCAGATTCCGCAGGAATTAATACGGTAAAAGCTGGTTCAACAGCCGTCTGCCTTTCGAAATCATAGAAATCGGCGTAGTGAAACTGAATGAAAAGAAAGAAATTGTGGATAGCTTTCAGCGTCTGATCAAGCCGCAGGTGTACAACTGGATTCATGACAGTATCCATAAAGTGATTCATATGAATTACAAGGATCTGCAGAATGGAACTGTTTTTCCTCAAGCAGTGACAGAATTTATAGAATGGTGTGGCGAAGAATATTATTTGCCATCCGCTATGAGGAAAACGGCGAACGAAGAGCTCTGGAATTTGCAGCAGATAAAATGGGCGTAGAAAAGAAAATGGAGTTCCATAGGGCACTGGGAGATGCGTATTATACTGCATGTATTTTGCAAAAAATAGAAGATGAATATATTTTCCCAATTCTTCTCTGGATGTATATCAGAATCCTAAAAGCCGGCGTGAAGAGATATATGTGTCCTATCCAACCTATGATAAATATGTGTCAAGGGAATTTTACTCCCGGGAAAAAGCCATGAAGGACAGAGAAGTAACCAGTACAAGGTGTCCTTTGTGCCATAATCCTGCCAAGCGGAAGATCCGATGGTTTATGAATAATTCCAAGGTATATTATAGTGTGTCTCTTTGCCAGGAACACGGCTATGTGTCAGGGAAAATCAGAATCCGGCGAACAGAAGATAATATGTACTATGTGATCAAGATGCTTACCAACATAACATCAGAAGAAGCCGATGAAATCCGGCAGAAACGCGACGCCCACCGTGCGAAAAAACGGATAAAAAAGAAGAAAAATAAGAAACTAACAATTGGTTAATAGAAAAATCCTGGGCAAAACCGTTTGCTGAAAAAATATTCCCCCTGATCAACGAAGAAAATTTTTCTGTCCTTTATAGTGATAAAGCTTCCCGCCCAAATACTCCTGTAAATGTGATTGTTGGCGGCATGGTGCTTGAAGAGCTTATGGGACTGACAGATGAGGAATTCATGGATTCCCTTATGGTTGCTTCTAATATCCGGAAGCTTGGACGGATGGAGCTCCTTTATACCTGTGTTGCTGACCTTGTATCTTTTCTCTACCGTACCGGGATGGACGACCTTCTGGGAGGTATGGAACACTATTATGACCCTAATGATTATAACCGGGTTATTTATCATAGCAAAAGTGAAGATGCATCAGACAGGATTAAACAGATCCTTGCTGACGCAGACAAACTTCTTGTCGAATGTGAAGGGGCTTGTGATGAAAGTTCTGCCTATCAGTTACTGGTACGTGTTTTAAAAGAACAGACGGTTGTGGAAGAATCCGGTGCAAGACGGCTGAAAACCAAAGAAGATGGAGCTATGGGTTCCCAGATCCTGCAGAATCCATCTGATCCGGACGCAACTTACCGTGAAAAAGCAGGGAAACAAAACCGCGATTATACAGCGAATGTTGTAGAAACTGTCGGAGATAATGGTTCCATCGTAACAGATTACCAGTATGAAAAAAACACACATAGTGACAGCCAGTTCCTGAAGGAAACCGTTAACGCCATGGAAAAAACAGAGAAACCAACAGTACTTATAACAGATGGGGCCTATAGCGGCAGGGACAATACAGATGCTGCGGCAGAAAAAAACATTGACCTTGTAACAACAGATTTATTCCCAAAATCAGCTGACAGAGCAGAAATAGTGGTGCATTTTCTTACCCAAAACAGAGTTAACAGCGGATATTTGTTGTTTTATATGAAATTTTCAAGGAACATAGATTCCTATGGGCGATAATTATTATGTTTTGACACCCATATCATACTATTTTTTTGCAAACACTATTTTAAAATGTGCGGCATTTCCATTCCTTACACCTGCCAGGAAACCTCCGCAAATTTTTATTTACTATTCATCACGAATCCATTGCCTGGCAATTTCTATGTCTATTTGCAGTGCTGAGGCGATTTGTTCGACAGGTAATCCGAGTTTGCTAAGGGCAATAGTATCTTCTTTTTTAGCAAGTATTTTACCTTTTGAAATGCCATCTGCAACGCCAGCTTTTATACCAGCTTTCATGCCGTCTTTCATACCAGCCGCAACACCCGCCTCATACTCAGCTTTCCGCAATTTCCGTTCTTCCTCTTCTTTGTCATATTCAAAAATACTCATCGCAATTACCTCCGATTTATTTGCACGAAGAAATTCGGAAAGAATGTTATTACGGATACATTCATCGACTGCCAGCTTAACTGCTTCGTTCAATTCAAATTCCTTCGCATATCTTCGAACACACGCTACATACTGTGCATATTCTCTCAAGGTCTGGCATTGTTCCATGAGTTCGCTATTGTGCCCTTCATTGATGTTTATCGTCAGAACTTCCAGTTCCAGTTTTGGAGCACCGGACAGGTTTTCGAAAGCCTCCGATAAATGGTTTACCCAGCTGTCTTTTTCCTTTTCCGTGCCATTGTAGAATACGATAAACTGTGGTGCCGGTATTTTCTGTAATACGGAAGAGTAAAGAGATTTCTTATCTACCAGTTTCTGATATTCGCTGGAAATATAAAATAGATCACGTAATGGCATATTTGGATTATAAGTTGACTGGTGTTCATAGAGAAACAGGTCTGTATCAATGATAAAAGCCAGATCGTTTTTCATTCCCATATAGATTGCATTTTCCAGTGTCACGATTTCCAGTTTTTCCGGATCTTCATAATGAGCCCCACTGACTGCGTTATAAAGGGACAGTAAATTCTTCCGGTCAGAAAACAGCATACGGAATACGGTATCCTTATAGTTACGATGGGTTGTCAGCTGCTTTTTGTGTGCCATAGGCAGTACCTCCTCTTACAGGAGTGTACGAATGTGGGACAGCCATACTGCATTACCTATCTGTCACAATTGGAAACTCCTGCTTTTTAATTGATTTGTTTGAATGAAAAGCATGAATTTCTGAAATGTGAATGAGATAATATAGATGGCATGATGCCAGGAACTTTAAGAAAAATATGCTTTGAAGGTATACTACCATAAAATCCTCAATGTTTCAATAGAAAAGCAAAAAGAAAATAAACACAACATAAACAATGAGCAACAATAATAAAAAGAAGCGTAATAAGAAGCAATAATAATAAAGAAGCGGTCACATCTGTGATTTTCATTATCACAGGTGCGGCCGCTTCAGGTATAATTTTACCACTTATCAAGGTAGATGGTACCCTTAATACGTTTCATATTAATATCATCGACAATCCATGCTGTTGTTTTGGAAGGTTCTTCGAGAGAATTTTTATCCACAGTCCTATCTAAAAGAGTGAGAGAGGAAGTTATAGTATCCATCTCAGTGTATGTTCTGGTATAGCTATCATTTTCTTCATAATCATCATGATATGGTACGATGGCACCAGGAGTTATTTTTCCGGTGTTCCAGTCAATGGCACATTCTCTGTGATTTTCGGTATATTCCAACTCGACAGCGACACTGGAATCTTCATCATAGCGATCATCGAGATGATACTTTGATTTTAATTGTAAACCTGTCCAACAGTGTATATGAGTATCAGTATTTGTGATTTCACCAAAATCATTTTTTTCTACATCTACATGAAGTTCACAATCTAAAGGGCTTAATTCATAATACTGCATCCAGTTATCCATTGTGATTTCTACTTTCTTTGGAACGATAATGGATTCAACGGAGCTGAATTTGGAATATACTTTTTTACCTTTTATTTTGGCATAATTTCTTACTTTGTAAAAATATTCTCCAGGTGAAAGTTTTGTATTTGTGTAATGATAGTAATTATTATAGTCTCCATAGTGATTATAAACCTTTTTCTTAAAAGTTTTAACTTTTGTGTATTTACCGTTTTTGGAGGTTGCTCGGTATAATTCTGCTCCTTTCAGGTTTGGGTAGCCGGAATAGTTTAAGTCAATAAGTATTGAGACACTGTTTTCTGATTTCAAAGAAAGATTTTCTATATCTGGCGTTCTCAGTACTGCTTTTGCGGATTTGACGGGGCTGAATTTTCCTTTTTTCTTTCCGTTGACGGCTCTTACTTTAAAATAGTAGGTTTTACCTAACTGAAAATATGAATCAATTCCGAGATTATAATCTGGAGTGTACGAGGTTCTCCAATATTCAAACTTGCCTTTTTTGGATTTTTTCCAGTAGATTTCGTAGTATTTTGCATGGCGTACTTTTTTCCATTTAAGCTTTATGCCGCCATCATCATGATCTGACTTTGCAGTAAAACCGGTGACTGCACCTGGTTTTTTAGAAGCTGCGGATGCATTTACTTTTGGGGTAGCCAGCAACAGGAAGGCTGCCACAAGAATCAGCAGGGGTGCAAAGTGTTTTTTGGTAAAAATCCTTTGTTTTTTCATGTTCTCTCTCCTTTTTTTGGTAAAAATCTTTTTTTATTATTATAGAGTCTATAACTCTGAAAGTCAATATAAACAAAAGATATTTATAAAGAGGAAAAAATAATGAACAAATCTTAAAAAGTCTCCTTGAATACCGTTGCGTTATTCAGTGTAATAAAATGGGGTATAGTATCATCTGGATCATTAACGGCAGAAACAAGATATATGTTTTGGGGAAGAATAAATAGTTAAGAAATCAGCAGAGCCTGATTTCGGAAAGGCAGAAGAAAAGATGAAAGAGTATTATAAGATTATGGAAGACATTCTGGAAGTTGAATATAGAATAAGAGCAACGGTTTATGTATTAGACGAACTGGAAAAAAGCTACAGTGAGGAAACAGATTTTAAAGAAAAATATCTGCTGTCGGTTTTCAAAGGGGCATTAAGTTCGATTCAGAGTAATGTGCGAGAAACAATCCATTACATAGATCAATTAACAGCAGAAAGTAAACGGAAAAAACAGTAAAAAGAAAACAGGCAATAGGACTTTTTGATAAAGAGTTCTGTCGCCTGTTTATTCCTTTGGATATGGTTGCTGGATGTTGCTTGCCCCGGTAATGTAATCCATTGAGATGTCGTAGAATTTCGCAAGGATCATGATGTTATCAATGGGGATTCTGGTTTTACCACTTTCATAGTCAGAATAGGTTCTTTGCCCTATGTGAAGGAGGTCAGCAACCTTTTGTTGGGTAAGAGCATGATCTTCTCTTATTTCCCTTATGCGTTCGTTATATTTCATCAGATAACCACCTCAAAAACAGTATACTGGAAAGATGTGATTATCTTGACAAATAGAGTTATAAACTCTAAAATAAGATATAAAGGAAGGATAAGGGAGTGATGAAATTATGGATGGATTTGTATAGAGGTATAAGAACCTCATGAAATGCTGTGATCCAGGAGGATAAGGAAAGAAAAGTTCAAAAAATGAAAGATGGAATTATTCGTTTAACGAATAGTTAGTGAGAAGGAGGTATAAACCAATGAAAAAGAAATGCAGAATAGTTGTATTTTTAATTATGTTGGTGGGTTTTCTTGTTATGCCGACAAAAAATGTAAGTGCAGCTGCCAATATGAATAAAAAGTCCATCAGCATTGATGTGAAGAAGACTTATGCTTTAAAAGTAAGCGGTACAAAACAGAAAATTAAATGGTCAAGCAGTAATCGTAAAATTGCAACAGTTTCTCCCAAAGGTGTAGTTAAGGGAATAAATCCAGGAAAATGTACCGTTACTGCGAAATATGGAAAAAAGAAGCTGACTTGCAAAGTTACGGTCAAAAAAGCACCGCTTTTTTCTGTTTCAAGCTCTAATTATACACTTAAAAGTTCAGCGAAAAAGAGCATAAAAATAACCTATCGTGGTTCTAATACGATTTACTGGCATAATTACAATACAGATATTGTATCGTGTAAATGGAAAAGAGGCTGGGATGGAAATGTAGCTACATTAATTGTTACACCAAAACAGAATGGTACTGCAAAAATCAAGGTGTATGACAAAAAGAAGAAAAAATCTGTGATTATCCATATTACAGTAAATGTTCCGAAATTAAAAAACGATCTGGTTACAAAATTTGGAAATGAAATTAAAAGAATAGGTCTTAAAGCGGAAGGACGTTATGGTTTTATAGATAGCATTAATCAATATACAGATTTAATTGTTCAGTATGATGAAAGCATGGGGACGATTTGCTTTTCATTGATGTATACACATGGGGCTAAGAGTATGCTTCAGGAGATGACAATTTATAGAAACAGTAACAAGTGCCATATAGCTATATATCTATTAAATGGATCAGATGTAATGGGATATGAAAAAACAACCACACGTTCTCAAATTCGACAGTATGGATCTCTTTCCTTTAATTACAATGACAGTACTACAAAGAAAGTTGTAAGTTTATGGGGGCGTTCTAAGCCTACAAGCAGTGAACAAAATTCGGTGAATAGACTGTATCGATCGTTCCTGGATTTTTGTGATAACGCAGTCCCTGGAAATTATAATGGACACCGAATTTCCATAACAATGAAAGATCTGTTCCAGAACTTCTGATTTTGGAAAATAAACTTTGAAAAAATGAAATTATATTAAAAACAAGGAGATTAAATGAAATGAAAAAAACAGGTACTTTTTTGTTGGCTTGTATGTTAACGCTTTCCATGACCGCATGCGGAAGCAACAATTCGAATGAATCAGCAAATGGAGCAGGCACAGAAGCGGCAGGTGCAGAAACAACTACTACAGAGGCAACAGGTGCAGAAACAACCACTGTTGTAGCGGAGGATACAGAAGATTCTGCTGCAGAATCGGAAACTGCTGCAGCAACAGATGATACACCAGTCATATCCGTAGGGGAAGAAATGACTACAGATACTTGTGAATTTTCAATTGATTCCATCAATATTACAAATGATGTAATGCCGCCGAAAACAGATGGATTTTATACACATTATCAGGCAGAGTCTGGTAAGGTGTATGTAGATTTTTGTGTAGCATACAAAAATACCACTTCAGGAGATGTGGGAGCAGACGAAGTTGTGTCAGGACAGCTTATCTATGCAGATAAGTATACATATAATGGATTTTCAATTATTGAAGAAGACAGTCGAAGTAATTTCACGTACGCTAATATCACCAATATTGCACCTTTGAGCACCGAGTATGTTCATTATTTATTTGAAGTACCGGAAGAAGTGGAAAGTTCAAATTTTGGTATTAAATTGGAAATGAGCATTGGAGGTTCTAAATATAACGTAGTTGTTCGTGAGGGCAGCGAAGAAAGTACAGAGGCTGCAAAAAATGCAGAAGCAAAAGCGGAAACCAAGAATGAGAAAACAAAAGGTGAAGTTGCGAAGGGAGAAACGGTTACAACCAAAAACAGCGAGTTTAATATTGATTATTCTGATATTACAAATGATGTAATGCCGCCGCAGCCAGCAAATTACTATCATCATTATGAGGCACCTTCAGGTAAAGTTTACGTTGATGTTTGTTTTGCGTATACAAATACTTCAGAAAAAGATGTCAGTGCTGATGAAGTTATTTCTGCAAAATTGAAGTATGCAAATAAATATGACTATACAGGTTTTTCGATGATTGAGGAAGACAGTCGCGGTGATTTTACTTATTCCAATATCACAAATATTTCACCGTTGAGTACGGAATATATTCACTATTTATTTGAAGTGCCGGAAGAGGCTAAAAGCAGCACAGAAAGCGTTGTAGTTACGTTTACTGTTGATGGTAATACTTATACGTATACAGTCAGATAACAGATCAAAACGCATAGTTCTTATAAGGAAATCAAGAAGATAATTTTTGAAGATTATGTTTTGATGGGAGATGAGATAAATGATAAAACAAATAGTGGCAATATTATTAACCGCGGCAATCGCAGCAGCTATGATTACTGCTTGTGGGAAGACAGCAGAAAGTCCGGAAACTACAGCAGTAACAGTTGAAGAGACAGAGACAAAACAGAAACAGAAACGGTTCAAGAGACAACTGTGGAGGAGACAAAATATTCATCTTCTTATAGTAAAGACAGTTATAGCAGCTCTACAGAGAAGGTTACTTGTTCCATGTGTAATGGTACGGGACTTGTGAAATATTACTATGGTTCCAGTGCACTTGAAGCTGCAATGGATGGTCATGATGATTATGAGTATGGAAAATGTACAAGCTGTGATGGTACAGGATATACTTATATAAAAACGTCAGGAAGTTCAGGGTACGGTAAAAAGACATGCCCAAGCTGTGGTAAAAAAGTCAGCAGACTTATAACAAAGGAAGATGATGTAGGAGTTAATCGAACATGGTGTTCCGAGTGCTGGTATGATTATGAACACTGATATCTGAAAAGTATATTATAGAAAGAGAGATGCGAATGAAAAATTCAAAGAAATTCAAAGTAATTTTGAGTAATTTTGTTCTTTTTTGGCATTGATGTTTGTGATTAGTGGTTCTGTAGATGTTAAAGCAGCAGCACCGAAGTTAAATAAAAAGAAAATAACCATCTATGTTGGTCATACAAAAAAGCTGAAAGTAAACAATGTCAGAGGAAAAGTAAAATGGGCTTCTTCCCAGAAGAAAGTTGCAGAGGTTTCCTCCAAAGGAATTGTAAAGGGGAAAAAAGCAGGGAGTACAACGATTACAGCAACGGTGGGAAACAAAAGGATGATATGTAATGTCACAGTTAAAAATAATGTATCTGTAAGCAAAAAGACAATGAAACTTTCACCGGGCGAATCAAGAAAAATAAAAATCAAGATTCAGAAACATGTAAATAGTATACGATTTAAAGTTAAGGATCCGAATGTTATTTCTTGCAAATGGGGAAACTGGAAGGGAATGACAATTCCACTGACAATCACAGCAAAACAGTCAGGTTCTACTTATGTGACTATTACAAATACATATAGCAAAGAAAAAGTAAGAGTCAATGTCACGGTTCCCTCTGAGTGGGAGAATGTAGAAGTTGTAATACCGGAAACCATCGGTGAACAGGGTGAGGAGTCAAACCGTATGAAGATCACAAACTACAGCTTTTATCAGACAGCTGGTTGGACAGGCAGTTACTATATGCATGTAGAGTTCAAAATGGTAAAATATGGAAATACAGGAATGGACAGTTGGGGTGAATACGTTTTCTCTTATGATAAGAACGGAAATATTTTGGATAAATCATTTCTTTATGTATATGGTTTGAAGTTAGGCAAATCTTTTAATGGTGAACTGAGAGTTCCAGAAGGAACAGCGAAGATTGTGTTTATGGAGTATCCAGACACATCAGATACGTCAGATGATACGAAATGGCATTATTCTGATTTGCAGGCGATAGATGATTATGCCGGTAAAGCGGCAGACCATGCAAAGGAAGCATGGAATTGTGCATGTGAAGCCCAAAATTTCCCGATGTTGAGTGTGGCTTATGCCCCGATGGCTTTGTCAGAACTAAAGATAGCAAAAGAGAACATGCAGTATGTATATGATTATGTGATTAAAAAAGAAGATGTAGGTCTGGTGGATGCAGATGGAAATCCTAAAGGAACGTTGCAGGAGAAGACATATGAGGTTTTGAGTATGTTCGATGGAGTGGAAGATTTGCCAAAGACAGATGTAGATGCAATTTATAAGATGTCATCTAATGCTATGATAAAAACGTCTATCTACAGAGTTCTGATAGCAAAATTACTTTCATAGAAAGATATGATGATACGAAAGGAAAAATATTTTCAGATATCATAATGCTTAGGCAGCATCCCAAAGTTTGTATAAACCTTCAAACTGATGTAAGATAAAATTACTCAGTTTGGAGGTTTATTTTATGGCAAAGAAAAAGGATTCACCACAAAAGGCAGCTCTCAGAGAAATGATGGGCAACTATCTAAAGGAAAATAATGTAAAGATAAAAGACGGTATCAATGTCAATTCCATCATGCGTGAATTCCAGGATCGTGATATTGTCCAACAGCACCAATTGAAGTATTTAACCGTCAGCTACGAAAAGTCACAAAATTGAAAACTGTATTTCTACTGGATGGCAGCCTGCTGAAAATGCTGTATCTGGAGATAATGGATATCATGAAAAAATAGACAGAACCTTAAAAAGTCAGGTTCTGTCTTCTGTCCTCAATAACAAATGGTATGTTTTATATAAGAAATTTATATCAGATGGGAGATGACTCCCGCCTCTGCAG
>OBHU01001385.1_pt1 | contig 12246 bp, 9 predicted proteins | sample 1519071 | NCBI WGS metagenome assembly OBHU01 (sample SAMEA2452135, study PRJEB22498) | human gut metagenome
AAGGACGGTCCTGTATTCGACAGCGAGGAGGTAGTGTTTGATGAATAGGATAAATGTAAATTTTTGCGGAGTTGAGTTCAAAAACCCTGTTATCCCTGCAAGCGGCACGTTCGGCTACGGCAGAGAGTACGAGCAGTTCTATCCCCTTTCAAAGCTGGGCGGAATATCCGTAAAAGGCACTACGCTTCACCGCCGTGAGGGCAACCCCGGTCCGAGAGTTGCGGAAACTCCAAGCGGTATGCTCAATTCTGTTGGACTTCAAAACGGCGGCGTTGACAAGTTCATAAACTACGAGCTTCCAAACCTTGCAACAAAGGACACAAGGATAATCGCCAACATAGCAGGTTCTACTATCGAAGAATGTGCAGAGCTTGCAGAAAAGCTCAACGGCACGGCTGTTGACATGATAGAGCTTAACATATCCTGCCCGAACGTAAAACAAGGCGGAGCGGCTTTCGGCGCTGACTGCAACGTTGCAGGTGCGGTCACAAAGGCTGTAAAGGACGTTACTGAAAAGCCTCTTATGGTAAAGCTTTCACCGAACGTTACAAGCATTGTGGACATTGCAAAGTCTGTTGAAGCAAACGGCGCTGACGCTGTTTCCCTTATAAACACGCTTCTCGGTATGCGTATCGACATAAAGACACGCCGTCCTATACTGAAAAACAACGTGGGCGGACTTTCTGGTCCTGCGGTGTTCCCTGTTGCCGTAAGAATGGTATGGCAGGTGGCAAACGCTGTTAAAATACCTGTTATGGGCATGGGCGGTATCGCTACATGGGAGGACGCCATTGAAATGATGATGGCAGGCGCAGGTGCTGTTCAGGTAGGTGCGGCAATATTTGCTGACCCTTATGCACCTGTGAAGATAGCCGAGGGTATGCAGAAATTCTGCGAAGACAACGGTATAAACAACATCTCTGAGATAGTCGGCACTGTTAAGCCTTGGTAATAACATAGTAAAATATCCGTCTTTTTACAGGACGGATATTTTTATGGTATTTTTTCTTATGAATTTCTTAAATTCATTGAAAACAGCTTGCAAAAGTGCTATAATTTAAGTCGTCAGGAAAGGCTGACAGAGAAAGGGGAAAGATATGTTTCTTAGAGTACTTTGCGTGATAACATCTGCACTTACAGTTCTTACCACGCTTTCAATGACATCATGCGGAGCAGACAACACCATTTCGTCTGAGGCCTCCGAAAGTGCTGTTACATCTACGGCAGACAGCGGTAAAACTGCAAAGGATATCCTTTCGGCAATAGAGGGCGACCACATGGACGCTTCGACTTTTTACGGTGAGGACAGCTTCACAAAGAATACCGAAAAGCTTTATGGTATAGAAGCTGACAAGCTCAGCGACGGAGGAATACTTTACTCCTCTGACGGCAATTATGCTGACGAGATATCAATGCTCAAAATGGCTGACGGAAGCAGTGCAAAAAGCCAGCTTGCAGACAGGCTGAGCTACAGACTTAATCAATATGAAAACTACAAGCCTGAAGAAACAAAGAAAATACAGGCGGCAAAGATATTTCAGGCTGGAGATTACTGGGTGCTTGTTATCTCTGACAATGCTGACGAGATATCTGACGAGATAACAGACATGATAAATTAAAAAACGGAGGAAAGAAAATGACAACTGCGAAAAAAATACTTACCTTCGCACTTTGTCTGACCTGCCTTACAGCGGGTATCACAGGCTGTGCAAAAGATAAAAGCAGTTCTGATACTAAAATTGCTAAAAGCACATCATCACAAACAGAAAGCAGCGACAGCGAGAAGATAAAAGAGCTTAACGACAAGCTTGAAAAGCTGGAAAACACGCTTTCTAATATTCTTGGGGAGGATATATTTGATCCCGCAGACGGTGACGGCAACGTAAACGGTGAGATACACCCTATCTATGATGATACGGCAGTGGTTGAAGCTTACAAGTCGGGTGATGATTCAAAGCTCACTGACGATAAGGACAAATACATACTCAAAGAGCTAAAAAAGGCTGTGGGCGAGATAATCAAAGACGGCACGAGCGAATATGACAAGGAAAAGGCTGTTTATGATTATGTGTTCTCTCAGACCCACTTTAATGACGATTCTCTTGTGGCGATATCTGATGACAGTGAAGATGACGAGTCATACAATCCTTACGGATTTTTCCACGACCACTCTACTATCTGTGTGGGAAACGCAACAACAATAAAGCTGTTTTTTGATGTTCTAGGTATCGACAGCAAGATAATACACTCAACAGAAAACGGCGAACACGCTTGGAATGTTGTGAAGATAGATGGCAAATGGTATCACCTTGATGTGACATTTGACGGCGGCGCCGAAGCTCCTGACTACGCATATTTCAACGTACCTGACACTGCAAAGGACGACGGCTCTTATCCTTGGAACAAAGAGGACTTCCCTGAATGCACTGCCACTGACGATTGCTACATATGCAAGAAAGCCAAGAAGCTTGACAGCGTTTATGATATACCTGAGCGCATAAAGGAAGCAATGTCAGATAAAGGAAAAACTATATATATGTCACTGGACGTGCCGGAGGGAGCAGGCAGCACTGCTGTTGCGGAGCAGGTCACAAACATAATATCAAACTTTTACATTGACGATTACAACGTCTCTTCCACACCTGTTATTGACGCAGGGGACAAGGTTTGCTTTGGAATTTCTGTAAACTCGGCAGATGATGACGATTCGGATAATTCTTATGACACAGACAATGCACTTGGCATTGATTACGACAAGCTTTCAAAGGCATTCTCAGATGCTCTCGGAATAGATTATGAGTATGAGCCTGATTATTCTGATAATAACATAATGGGTTAAAACCTATAAGGGGATTCTTTAATAAAAGCCGCAGGGCATACAGTTTTTACGCTGTATACCCTGCGGCTTTTTATATCGGATTTAATCGAAGAAAGCTTGTTCATTGGGTCACACGTCAGCTTGCCTGACTGTCTGCCCTTTTCCGATTTTGTATGTTTGAAAAATTAGCTCTCGAAAAGTGCTGTTGAAAGATATCTCTCACCTGTATCAGGGAGAAGTGCAACGATAGTCTTGCCCTTGTTCTCAGGTCTCTTTGAAAGTATCTCGGCTGCTTTAAGTGCTGCGCCTGATGAAATACCAACAAGGATACCCTCTGTTTTAGCGAACTTGTTGCCTGTCTTGAAAGCGTCCTCATTCTCGATAGGAAGGATCTCGTCATAAACCTTTGTATCGAGGACATCAGGAACGAAGCCTGCGCCGATACCCTGAATTTTGTGTGGACCTGATTTGCCCTGTGAAAGAACAGGTGAAGTTGCAGGCTCTACTGCTACTATCTTAACGTCAGGGTTCTTTGATTTGAGATACTGACCAACACCTGTTACTGTTCCGCCTGTACCAACGCCTGCGATAAAGATATCTACCTTACCGTCTGTATCTTCCCAGATCTCAGGACCTGTTGTTGCAAAGTGAGCGGCTGGGTTTGCTGGGTTTACGAACTGACCAAGGATAACTGAGTTCTCGATCTCGCCCTTAAGCTCGTCAGCCTTCTTGATAGCACCTGTCATGCCCTTTGCGCCTTCTGTGAGAACTATCTGTGCGCCATATGCCTTAAGAAGATTTCTTCTTTCGATACTCATTGTTTCAGGCATTGTAAGAATTACCTTGTAGCCCTTTGATACGCCCACAGCCGCAAGACCGATACCTGTGTTTCCTGATGTAGGCTCTATAATAGTTGCGCCTTTCTTGAGAACGCCCTTCTTCTCAGCTTCCTCGATCATTGCAAGTGCAACTCTGTCCTTAACGCTTCCTGCCGGGTTGAAATATTCAAGCTTTGCAAGGATAGTTGCGTCAGCCTCTACTGCCTTTTCAAAATTAACTGCTTCGATTATTGGAGTTTTTCCGATAAGCTCCGAAACGCCCTTATAGATCTTTGACATTTTAATCTACCTCCGATATGAAAATTATTTTATGCGGTTTTCTGTACCGCTTATGTTTGCTATGGTTATACTATATCACTTTATTCCTACTATGTCAATAGGATTAATATGCTTTCTGCGTTTTATACAACAAAGTCAGCTTATTGCAAGCTCCAATTTGTGCATTATGACCTATAATCATACTCAGTGATGCAATATGGCTTATTATTTTCATCACAAAGCTCCACAAATTTTCTGCCCTCATGGGTGTAAACAAGAGCCTTTATGGCTTTACCACGCTTCAAGGGATTTTTATATTCCACACGGATACGCTTCACAGCAGACTCGTTTTCCACAAACTCGTCTGTTATGTCAAGATATCTCGCATTGTTGACGTGTTCGTTCATGTCGATATAGCATTTCAGCACCGGGATATCCTCATACACCTGTGGCTCAGTATCAGGTAGGGCTATCTTTCTTGGAAGATACTCCATATCAAGCTTTGGATAGAGCTTCACCCTATCAACAAGCTCCTGTGGAACTTTTATAGGCCGCTGAGAGGTCTTGTCCATGAAAGCGCCAGAAGCTATAGACTTCACGCAGATATCACCGTTTTCATCATATATAACTGTGTTTCTGTAGCCATACATTCTTTTTAGCTCATATGTCCATGTTTTGACGGTGAGCTTTTCGTTTTGCTCAGGTCTGCGGACGATATCAAGCTGTCTTGACACAAGAAACATCACGCAGTTTTCTTTCTCAAAAAAAGGCGACATAACAGGGTGAGTGTCAAGGTGGATAACAGAGCAATCCTGCAAAAGGTCAACAAGGCAGCTATTTCTTATTATGCCATGCGAACCTATCTGGCTGCAATTTACAGTGCGTTTCATTTCATACATATTGCTTTCCTCCATTCTGCTATATGATAATTATACAACTTATTGTCGCTTTTTTCAACAGCACATAGGTACAAATGTTAACAGAGGTAAAGAAATGTTAAAAAAAACTTGTTGAAATTAGTCCGCTTTGCTACTTATAATGATATTACAGCAATTTTACAGGAGGCAAAATATGTTTTTATGGTTAATGATAGCTATTCTTGTGGCGGTCTGCTCTGTGGCTGGCTTTATTTATCTCACAAGAAGAATATCAGCTTTTGGCTTTATAAAAAAGCTTTCAAAGGATAAAAAGGTACTTAAATACGCCATAAGTGCAGGTCTTATAGTGCTCACAGGCGGCATAATATGGCTTATATGGGACTGGATAAATGCGATAATCTGTTTGCTGCATCTTGTTATATTCTGGCTTTTGTGCGACTTGTTTGTGTTCATTGGAAAGAAGATATCAAAGAAACAGGCAAGCAAATGCCTTGCAGGCTTTATCGCCGTGCCGCTGACGGTGGTGTATCTTGCGGTGGGCTGGTATCTTTGCAATAATGTATGGGAAACTGACTACACACTGAAAACTGATAAGAAGTCAGGTGACATAAGGATAGTTCAGTTTGCAGACTCTCACGTTGGCACAACGTTCCATGGGGACGGCTTCGCAAAGTACATGGAAGAGATACAGAAGCTTGACCCCGATGTGGTGCTTATAACAGGCGACTTTGTTGATGATGACACATCAAAAGAGGACATGATACAGTGCTGTGAAGCTCTTGGCAAGCTGAAAACAAAATACGGCGTTTATTTCTCATTTGGCAACCATGACAAGGGATACTATGACCCTTCGTATCGTGGCTACAGCGGTGACGATCTTATTGCGGAGCTTGAAAAGAACAATGTCAACGTATTACAGGACGACACCGTGCTTATCGACGATCGTTTCTACATAATAGGCAGACAGGACAGGTCTGAGGAAATGGAAAAGGGCGGTCACAGAGCATCTATGGAAGAGCTCACAAAGGATCTTGACAGCTCGAAGTTCACAGTTGTAATGGATCACCAGCCTTGTGATTATGACGCTCAGGCGGCGTCAAAAGTAGACCTTGTTTTGTCTGGTCACACACACGGCGGCCAGCTCATACCAATAAACTTCCTTGGCACTCTCATCGGCGGCAATGACCGCACATACGGCTATGAAAAGCGTGAGGACACCAACTTTATCGTGACATCAGGCATTTCAGACTGGGCGATAAAATTCAAAACAGGCTGCAAGTCTGAATACGTTGTTATTGATGTTTCGGAGAATTAAATAGCAGGGCAAAGCAAAAGGGTCAGCGAAAATGCTGACCCTTCAGTCTGTATCAGGGCTTTGAATGCTTTTCTATCGTGATTTTTTTCCAAAATGTTCATCTGCCTTTCGGGTGTTCGCTGTGTCGAAAAACGCTGTGTATAAAAGTTTAGCACAATGTTTACCAGTAGTCAAGCACCGAACTATTGACAAATCGCACTTGTGGATATATAATTTACCAAGAAACTACACTTTGAAAAGGAGGTGTGGCAGTGACAAAGGTCATATATCCTGTTATCGGCAGGCAGACTTCCCTGCCCTTTTATCTCACCGGAATAGGCATTTCCGACCCTGAATATCACGTCACAAGGGACAAAGGGCTTGTTTCACATCAGCTTCTTTTTACCTCAGGGGGCGAGGGCAGACTAATTGTCGGGGGAGAAGAATTTGTGCAGACAAAAGGCTCGGCATTTTATCTGCCACCTAGCGTTCCGCATGAATATTATCCTGCAAATGGGAATTGGATAACAAACTGGATAGTTTTCCGTGGTGAATTTGCGGGGCAAATGCTTGCAAACCTTGGCTTTGACAGCTTTAGATTCTCCCCTGAGATAAACACCCAAAAACCCGCTCAGCTTTTTGAGCGAATTTTAGTTGCCGCTGCCGACCCTGTGAATTGTGGCGAAAAAACTTCCGCACTTGTGTATGAATATATCCTCGCCATGAGGACTGCAATGCTTTTCCCTGACAGCCGAAACAACGTGGGAAGCATTACAAGGCAGGCGCTTTTGTATATTGACAGCCGATACATGGAGGATATCACCGCAGAAACACTTGCAGGACTTTCAGGAGTGTCAGTACAACATTTCTGCCGTGTTTTTAAAGCAGAAACTTCAATGCGTCCCCTTGAATATATTGCAAAACGACGTATCTCTCAGGCAAAATCTCTGCTTCTTAACACCGACTCTGACATAGGCGACATAGGCAAGCAGGTGGGCTATGAGGACAGAAACTATTTCAGCATCGTTTTTAAAAAGCTGGAGGGCGTTTCGCCAAGAGAATACCGTCGTTCAAGAGGAACAGGTTTGTAATAATATTTTAAGCTTTATTAGAATTTTCTTAGCATATTTCAAAGCAAAATGTTCGTATCTTAATAATATGCAAAATATTTCAGATTGACCATACACTCCTTTAAGCTTATAATTGTTATAAGAAAGCAAGAAGCCATGCTTTATGCAAGGAGGATAACTTATGACGATACTAAAAAGGAGCGCGTCAATGGTGTCAGCATTGGTCATGATGATATCTGGCGCAGGCGCTTACAATTGCAGTGCGGAGGGAACAACGGTGAACGATAGCAATACAAATAATACAAGAGAGATAGTTATTGACGGAACTACGGCTCAGCTCAAAGAAAACATGCGCTACAGAGGGGCAGGCATGGTGAGCGCAAACAACTCATCAAGGCTTCTGTTGGATTACAAGGCTGAACACCCTGATGTATATGAGCAGATAATGGAGTATATGTTTGGCAAAGAGGGTATCGGCATTACTCACCTTAAGTTGGAAATGGGTGCGGATATAAACTCATCATCAGGCACAGAACCGTCTGTAATGAGAACAGAGGACGAAAAGGCTGACGTAACAAGAGGTGCGGCATACCAGCTTGCCGCTGACGCAAAGAAAATAAATCCTGACCTCACCTTGGATATGCTTTGGTGGAGTGAACCAAAGTGGGTATCTGACGCTTCCGACGTTTATGCTGCAAGATACAAATGGTATAAAAACACCCTTGACTCCGCTTATGAAACATATGGACTTGAATTTGATTATGTAAGTGCTGTGCAGAATGAGCGTGGAGCTGACCTTGAATGGGTGAAATATCTTTCCTCACATCTTAAAAGTGAAAAAGGCACCCCTTATGACTACTCAAAGATAAAGATAGTCGGTGGAGAAGAGGTCTGCACATGGGGCTTTGCTGACAGAATGTATGAGGACAGCGAACTTATGAACGTTGTTGACGTGGTGGGAAGCCATTACACAAGCGAGTCCACTGAGAACGCACAGAAGCTTGCATATGAAGAAAACAAAGAGCTTTGGTTCAGCGAAGCAAGCTCGCCAATGGCATATGCGCAGGGTACATACAGATATAACGGCTCAGGTCTGGCAGGCATAAACGGCACACTGGATATTGCAAACAGAATAATCGGAATGTATCCAAACGGCAAAATGACACTATATGAGTATCAGCCTGTTGTATCGGCATACTATGACGGCGCTTGCTACTGTCAGAAACAGCTTATCTCAGCCTGCGACCCTTGGAGCGGTTATTATATGCTTGACAGCGGATTTTATATGTCTCTGCATTTTTCGCAGTTCATTGAAAAAGGCTGGGCATTCGTTGACAGCGGATGCTACAGCGACGGCAAAAAAGGCGGTGACGGCCACGCTATCGTCGATTCAGTTTACAGCTATATGACCGCCACAGACACAGAAACAGGCGATTACAGCACTGTTATCACAAACACTACAAGCGAGCCTATACAGTATGACCTCAAGGTATCAGGACTTGACAAGGCGTCAAGCAACGTGAGCGTATGGGAAACAAGAGGTCCTGACAGTATTGACGGCAGCTATGACGAGAATTATTTCAAGAAAACTGAGGATATAACCCCTACAGAGAACGGCGGAGCTTATACATACTCTGTGACAGTGAAGCCAAATTCTATTGTGACAATTTCTACTGTTACACCTGAGCGCACAGAATACAAAAACGCTGACGAGAGCGAACGCACTGTTTTGAAGCTTCCATATTCGGACGATTTTGAGTATGCAGGCTATCCTGAGAATTATCTTTCATCAAGGGGCAATGCACCAAGATACACAACAGATCAGGGCGGTGCTTTCGAGGTGGAAAAGACCGACAAGGGCAATATGCTAGTTCAGCAGATAACGGCTGACATGAAAGCCAACGAGTGGGGCTACACCCCAGAACCTGTGACTACATTTGGTGACGACAGGTGGTATAACTACTCTGTGAACGTTGACGCTGCTTTTGCGACTTCGCAGGACGCAGAATCAAACTATGTGGGTGTTGGTCTGAGATACACGCTTGGCTGCAATTCATACAGTGGCTATTGGATAAAGCTTTATGAGAACGGAAGCTGGGAGCTTAAAGCAAATGACGGCACTCTTAGCAGTGGAAGCATAGACGGCTTTGACGGCACGACTTCTCACAAGCTTAAAGTCGAGGCTGTAAACAACGTTATCCGTGGATATGTTGACGGAAAAATGATGGCTGAATACACTGTCAACGAGGGGGAATCTCTTATCGGCGCAGGCAGAGCGTCACTTTTCAGCTCATACAACAAAAACAGCTTTGACAACTTCTCTGCTGAACCTGTGGAGGGCAGTGACACATATGTAACTCGCTTTGACGAAACAGACTCTTGCTTCACTTTTGAGGGCAACTGGGAACACAACCTTATGAGCAGCTTCAAAAACTACAAACGAACCATATCAGATGGCACAGAGGGCGACTCTTTCACAGTAAACTTTGAGGGAACAGGCTTTGCGCTTTCAGGTGAAACAGGAGAAAACGCTATACTCGGGGTATCAATAGACGGAGGTGATGAACAGCTCGTGACAGTTTCAAGGACAGGTCAGCGTGAGATATCATGCCATTTTGAAGGCTTGTCTGAGGGCGCTCACACCGCAAAGGTAACCATAAAATCAGGCAAATATACAATTGACGCTATGCAGGTAACAGGCGGAAAGATACCATTCGAGAAGAAAAAGCCTGCGAAGTCTGAAAGCACTAAGTCAGGCAAAAGCAAGCTTCCTATAGCTGTTGGGGCAGGCATTTGCGCTGCTGCGGCAGTTGGTGCAGTGATATACGGCATAGCGAGAAAGAAGCGTAAGGAAAATAATGACTAAAATAAGCAGAACAACAGACATGACACAAGGCAGTGAAATGCGGCACATAATAATGTTTTCACTGCCCTTGCTTGCAGGAAATCTTTTGCAGCAGACATACAATATAGTGGACACTATGGTGGTGGGGCGTTATCTGGGCGATGACGCCCTTGCCGCTGTTGGTGCTACAGGCTCTATCACTTATCTTTTTTACACCCTTTGCATAGGTCTTTCGGTGGGTGCAGGAATAATTGTCGCACAGTATTTCGGTGCAGGCAAGAAAAAAGCCCTGCGGTCGGCAGTGTTCAATTCGGCACTTGTCACGGCTATATTCGGCGTTGTAATAAGTCTTTTATCCGTGCCTGCCGCAAAACCTATACTGGAGCTTTTGAAAGTTCCTGACAAGCTCATCGGAGATTCTGTGACGTATATGCAGATAGCCTGCGGCGGAACGATAGCGGTGGCAGCATACAACTGGATAAACGCCATAATGAGGGCTTTGGGCGACTCAAAAACACCGCTGATATTCTTAGGTGCAGCAAGCTTGCTAAACGCCCTCCTTGACCTGCTTTTTGTGGTGGTATTCAAATTCGGCATAGCAGGTGCGGCATGGGCGACAGTGCTTACGCAGGCACTTTCCGCCATTTCTTGTATTGTGTACTGTTTTGCAGTGAGCGGAGAGATAAAGCTCACCGCCGACGATATGCACGCCGACAAGGACATGATGAGCCGCTGTGTGAAAACAGGTGTGCCTATCGCCATACAAAACGGACTTATCTCGGTATCAATGGTGGCTCTCCAGCGTGTGACAAACGGCTTTGGCGAAACGGTCATGGCGGCATACACAGTTTCAATGCGTATCGAGCAGTTCGTTCAACAGCCGTTTTCTTCACTTAATGCGGCGGTTTCAACATTCACAGGACAGAATATCGGCGCAGGAAAAGAAAAACGTGCGCAGAAAGGTCTTGCTTGTGCAATAAAGATATCGGTGATATTCTCGGCAGTGGTGCTTGTGCTGTTCACACTGTTCGATGGAGCGATAACATCTTGGTTTGTCAAGGGCAAGACTGTTATAAGCATATCGGCAAAAGCGCTTATCATAACCTCACTTTTCTACTGGTCGCTGGGTATTATCCACACCACAAGGGGCTTTTTAAACGGCGCAGGCGACACAAACTATGCCCTTGTAAACGGCATGGCGGAGGTAATATGCAGGATAGGTCTTTCACTTATCCTTACAAGGATAGCTTTCATAGGCTATTGGGGCATATGGTACACCACCGCCGCAACGTGGTTTGTGACCGCTATGGTGAGCCTTATAAGATACAAGGGTGGGAAATGGAGGCTTCATGCCATAGTGAAATAGATTTTCATAACTGCTGTACCGATTCGGTGCGGCAGTTTTTTAGTTGAAACAGTTTCACATTATATATGAAATATTCATATGAAACCATATTGAAAATTCATAGTGCAGTGGTATAATATAATAAAAGGAGTGACGAGCAATGAACATTACCGAATTTGCAAAAGCCGCAGGAGTATCAAAATCTGCTGTGAGCAGATATTTCAACGACGGCTATGTGAGCGAAGAAAAGCGCAGGCTTATTGAAGCCGCCATAGAAGCCACAGGCTATGCCCCAAGCGTTCAGGCGCAGAACGTGAGAACAAGGGTGACAAAGCTTGTGGGAGTTATTATACCGAAGCTTTCAAGCGAGAGCTGTGCAAGAGAGGTGGAGGGAATAAGTCAGGTACTCAGTGAGCAGGGCTATCAGCTTTTGCTTGTGAACTCTGCCAACGACCCAAAGAAAGAAGTGGAATATCTGGAGCTTTTCCGAAGCAATCGTGTTGACGGAGTTATCTTTTTGGCTTCTGTTTTCACTCCGCTCCATGACGCTGTGCTGAAAAAAATGCGTGTACCGGTGGTAATTGTGGGACAGGAATACAAGGGTGCAAACTGCGTTTGTCATGACGATTACAAAGCCGCCTATACCGCAGAGAAGCTTATGCTTGACAAAGGCTGCAAAAAGCCCGCTTTTATCGGTGTTACCGAGCAGGACAAGGCGGCAGGTCAGGCAAGAAAAGACGGTTTTATCCACGCCCTTTCTGATAACGGCATCAACATTGAAAAGTCTGATATGCAGACGGCTGAATTTAAAATGGACTCAGGCTACAAAAGGGCTTTGACATTACTGAGAAGCGGCAGAAAGTACGACCACATTTTCTGTGCCACCGACAATCTTGCCG
>OBHU01001458.1_pt1 | contig 11648 bp, 14 predicted proteins | sample 1519071 | NCBI WGS metagenome assembly OBHU01 (sample SAMEA2452135, study PRJEB22498) | human gut metagenome
CAGCCCCTACAAATATTCGGGATAGTTTATCTTGCCGCAAAATCGCTTTGCTCGGTATGGCTTTGCCATTCCTCACTCCTCACTAAAAAGCCGCTCCTCGCTAAGCTCCGATAAGCTTCTTCGCTCTCTCCCTAGCCAGTCTGTCAGCTTCCAGCACATCTTCCACGCACTTTATCTCTTCCCGTGGTGTATTCTCGCAGACATTCATTACTATCCTGCCAATGTCAAGAAAATCTATCCTGCCTTCAAGAAAAGCCGCAACGGCTTCCTCATTCGCTCCATTCACCGCCGCAGGAAGATTTCCACCGATAGTGACAGCCTTTATACAAGCCCTCAGACAATCGAACGTATCATAGTCAGGCTTCTCGAAAGTGAGCTTTCCATAGTCTGTAAGGGACAGCTTTTTTACGTCACATTCCACTCTTTCAGGATAAAGCAGAGCATACTGTATGGGTATTTTCATATCAGGCACGCCAAGCTGTGCGATAACAGAATTATCCTCATACTCCACCGCTGAATGTACAACGCTCTGTCTATGGACAACTATCTCTATTTGCTCAGGTCTGAGCTTGAAAAGCCACATTGCTTCGATAAATTCAAGACCCTTGTTCATAAGCGTAGCAGAGTCAATGGTTATCTTTCTGCCCATTGACCAATTAGGGTGATTAAGAGCCTGCTCAACTGTCACGCCCTCTAGGTCAGACTTTGTTTTGCCAAAGAATGGTCCGCCCGAAGCAGTAAGGATTATCCCTTTGAGCTTGTTGCCCTCGTTTCCCTGCAAGCACTGAAAGATAGCCGAATGTTCGCTGTCAACAGGATATATCTTCACTCCCTTTTCAGCAGCCGCCTTTATAACGAGCTCACCGCCTGCCACAAGTGTTTCCTTATTTGCAAGGGCAATGTCAGTACCTTTTTCGATAGCCGTAAGGGTTGGCACAAGACCCACCATGCCAACGACTGAGTTGAGCATGATATCGACCCCGTCCATTCTTGCTATCTCTTTAAGTCCCTCCATGCCTGTGGATATTTTTATGCCAGTGCCACTGAGAAGCTTTTCAAGCTCTGCCTTTTTGTCCTCACGGTAGATGCACACACGCTCAGGCATAAGCTCCTTAGCCTGAGCCGCAAGCTTTTCAACGTCAGAATTTGCCGCAAGCGCCTTTACTTTAATATTATGCTTTGCAGCCACTTCTAATGCCTGCGTGCCTATAGAACCCGTTGAACCGAGTATGGTCATTGTTTTCATTTATTGTCCCTCATCATATAAAATAAATTCAGGCAATTCCGCATAAAGATGGTTTGCAAGCGGTGTTGCCTTAATAACGCTTAAAAGGGGTAAGCCTAAGCCTGCCCCTAAAAGTCATAATTTTCTATTTAAGTATAAGCCCCTGTGTGAACATATAGTACATAAAAGGTGCAACGAGCAGAACGCTGTCAAAGCGATCCATTATTCCACCGTGACCCGGCATTATGTTGCCATAGTCCTTTATACCTGTCTGTCTTTTTATCACCGAAGCTGTAAGGTCGCCCACAAGTCCGATAAGAGCCGCAAGCATACCTGCGATTAGAACGCCTAGATAGTGGATAGGCTCGCCTTTAAGTACGAACTGATAGAACAGGCTTATTACAAGCATAAGGATACCATTTGAGATAACGCCGCCTATAAGACCCTCCACAGTTTTCTTAGGGCTTATCTCAGGGCAAAGCTTTGTTTTGCCGAAGAAAGTTCCTGCAAAATAAGCACCGCTGTCAGCCAGCCAAGCCGCTGCAAGAGTAAGAACTATCATAAACACGCCCTTGCCGACAGTAAAAAAACAGAAGAAAAAATAAAAAAAGTTACGCCCTTGCCGCCCAAGCCTGCCATTGTGACCAAAGTTGAGAATGAATACGGCAGAAGTATGCCCACGCCCAGCATGAAGAAAAACTCTGTATACTGGAATTTTGTATGCTCTTTAAGATAAAGCAGACACATTGCTATAACGAAAAGCCCCATGTAAAGCTTGTAGCTGAAAAAGTACAGCCAGCCGTGTCTGTAGAACACAGGCATGAAAGCGTCCACAAAGGCAAACGCACAGCAGGCAATGGTCTGATACTTATGCTCTGTCATTTTTGTCGCCCTGAATATCTCATATATTGCAAGTGCAGAAATTGCGCCCACCGCAATGTTGAACAGGAACGTTCCGTGTGCGATAAGCAGTATCACTGCGATAACAATGGCAACTGCCGCAGATTTAATACGGGTAGACATTTTTTACACCCCTCCAAATCTTCTGTTTCTTTCGCTGTATGCGATAACAGCCTTGTCAAGGTCGCTGCCTTTGAAGTCAGGCCATAGGATATTTGTGTAATAAAACTCAGCGTAAGCCGCCTGCAATATCATAAAGTTTGACAATCTTTGCTCTCCGCTAGGTCTTATAACAAGGTCAACAGGAGGTATCTCCTCAGTGTAGAGATTTCTCTCTATCATATCCATTGTGATATCCTCAGGCTCCAGCTTGCCTTCTTTCACCTGCTGAGCCAATGTCTTAGCCGCATGGCAAATCTCGTCCCTGCCGCCGTAGTTGATAGCAAGCACAAGGGTCATAGAGTCAAAGTCCTTTGAGTCCTCCTCAACGGAAGCCATTTTCCTTTGCAGATTTTCGCTGAGCCTTGTTCTGTCGCCTATAAAGCGCACCCTGATATTCTCCTCGATAAAGTCCCTGACCTCGTCAAGATACTTTTCAAAAAGATCCATAATTGCGTCTACCTCGTCCTTAGGTCTTTTCCAGTTCTCGGTAGAAAACGCATAGTAAGTTATATACTGTATTCCAAGCGCCTTGGCGTGTCTTGTTATGGCACGAAAGGTCTTTGCGCCCTCTCTGTGTCCGAATTTTCGGGGCATACCCCTCTTTTTCGCCCATCTGCCGTTGCCGTCCATTATAACGCCCACATGAACAGGCACAGACACGTTCTCTCCAAGGCTTATCTTCTCATTCTTCGCCATGTCTTAGATAGAGAGTATCTCTTTTTCCTTTTCGGCAACGTGACCGTCAACTTCCTTAACGAACCTGTCAGTAAGCTTCTGGATCTCGTCCTCACAGTCCTTAAGATCGTCCTCTGTGATCTCGTTGTTCTTCTTCATTGCCTTGAACTTTTCCATAGCGTCACGTCTGATAGAACGGATAGCGACCTTGCACTCCTCACCCATTTTCTTGATGTCCTTAACAAGCTCCTTACGTCTGTCCTCAGTGAGCTGTGGGAAAGTAAGTCTGATAACAGTGCCGTCATTCTGTGGATTGATGCCGATATCAGAAGCCTGAATAGCCTTTTCGATAGGCTTGAGAGTTGACTTATCCCATGGCTGTATAACAAGCACTCTTGCCTCAGCAACAGAAACCGCCGCCATCTGTGTAACAGGTGTCATTGCGCCATAATATTCTACCTGGACTTTGTTGAGTACGGACGGATTAGCTCTGCCTGCTCTGATGCCTGCAAAGTCCGAAAGCATAACGTTTATGGATTTCTCCATTTTTGTCTTAGCATTTTCCTTGATCTGTTTCATATTCAAACGATCCTTTCTTGATTATCTTTATTATTTTACGAGAGTGCCTATATTTTCGCCCATGCAAGCGTCATAGATATTGTCAGGTCTTGCAAGATCGAAAACGAGTATCGGGATATTGTTGTCCTTACACATTGCCGCAGCAGTTGAGTCCATTACCTGCAGACCCTTTGCAAGGATATCAGCAAATGTAAGTGTGTCATACTTAACAGCGTCAGGATACTTGTGAGGATCCTTGTCATAAACACCGTCTACCATGGTAGCCTTAAAGAATATGTCAGCCTCTATCTCAGCCGCTCTCAGTGCCGCAGCCGTATCAGTTGAGAAGAACGGGTTACCAGTGCCGCAGCCGAAGATAACTACTCTGCCCTTTTCAAAATGACGCATAGCCTTGTTTCTGATGTAAGGCTCAGCCACCTGTGGCATGGATATAGCCGTCTGTACTCTCACTTCAAGTCCGCAGTTCTCAAGGCCGTCCGCAACAGCAAGTGCATTCATAGCAGTTGCGAGCATACCGATATGGTCAGCTCTTGTTCTGTCCATTGCACCGCTTGATCTGCCTCTCCAGAAATTGCCGCCGCCTACAACGATACCTACCTCAACGCCGGCGTCAACACATTTTTTTATGCTCTTGCCAAATGAGGTGATAACGTCATAATCAAGACCTATCTTCTTATCGCCTGCGAGAGCCTCACCGCTTAATTTGAGCAATATTCTCTTATATTTAGGTTCCATATTTCAAAGCACTCCTTAACACATATTTCGTTGGAATTATCCATATTAATTATACAATATTTTCAGCAGATTGTAAAGAGGAAAAACGCCAAAATCAGCCCTTTATTATCTTCACAAAAAAGTTTCTTGTTCTCGGTCCGTCAAACTCAGCGAAATAGATACCCTGCCAAGTGCCCAGAAGAAGCTCGTTATCGTCGATGATAACAGTTTCCGAAGCACCAACACAGCTTGACTTCATATGAGCGTCAGAGTTTCCTTCAGCGTGACGGAACTGCGGTCTGTTAGGAAATGTTTCCTCCAAAGCGTAAAGAAGATCCGTCTTTACGTCGGGGTCGGCATTCTCATTTATGGTTATCGCCGCCGTGGTGTGGGGACAGAATACCACAGCAATGCCGCTTTGCACTCCTGATTCTGTGACAGCCTGCCTTACATAGCTCGTGATGTTGTAAAGCCCTCTGCGTTCTGTCTTGATAGTGTATCTTTTAAGCATATGTATCCGTCCTTTCAACGGTCGCTTTCCTAACTCAGAAAAGTTGACTCAGTTTCATTTCTGTTCGGTCTGCCCATAAGATTTTTGATAGCGTTAGCCGCAGGCTCACCCTCAAAAAGCACCTTTGCAAGCTGTTCTGTGATAGGCATTTCAATTCCCATTCTCTTTGAAAGCTCCCATGCGTTTTTGGTGCATACATAGCCCTCAACAGTGCCGACCTGTCTTACAGCCTCCTCAGGGGTAACTCCCTTACCTATGAGGATACCCGCACGGCGGTTTCTGCTGTGCATTGAACAGCAGGTAACGATAAGGTCGCCTATGCCGCTAAGTCCGCCAAAGGTTTCAAGCTTTGCGCCCATTGCAACTCCAAGACGTGATATCTCTCTGATACCCCTTGTCATAAGTGCAGCCTTTGTGTTGTCACCAAGTCCCAGGCCGTCGCAAACGCCTGCCGCCAAAGCGATGACGTTTTTCAGCGAACCGCCTATCTCGCAGCCCATAACGTCATCATTAACATACACTCTGAACGTATCGTTAGAAAGAGTGTTCTGTATATAATATGAAACCTCCCTGTCGTCAGAAGCAGTAACAACAGTAGTGGGAACTTTTCTTGCCACTTCCTCTGCGTGTGACGGACCGGTAAGCACCGCAACATAATTGTTCGGAAAGCACTCTCTCGCCACACAGCACATAGTTTTAAGGCTTCCGCCCTCAAGACCCTTTGCCGTGTTCACAACTATCGTTTTGCTTTCAAGATAAGGCACAACGCTTTCACAGACCTCTCTAAGAAAAGGCGAAGGTATGCCAAGTATCACCATGTCTTTATCCTTAACACAGCTTATATCCGTTGTAAGCTCGATAGTCTTGTTCACCTGAACGCCAGGGAGCTTTGCTTTAAGCTCGCCTGTTCTCTTGATAGCATCTATCTCGTCCTGAAACTTTGACCATACTGTTACTTTATGCCCTGCATTGTCGCACATTATTGCCAGTGCAAGACCAAATCCGCCTGAACCGAGTATAGTAATATCTGCCATAATAAAACCTCCCTTACGCCTTTTTCTTGCTTCCGAATTTGTTTTCGGTGCCGTTCATAAGGCGTTTGATATTAGGTCTGTGCATATAAATGATAAGCAGACCGATAGCCGTTGCCATAAGAGTGTTTGCAAGAACGCCGTCGCCCTTGATGATAAAAAGCTGAACGATAGGCGTAAAAACAGGATATGCGATAGCGGCGCATATAGAACCTACAGACACGTATTTTGTTGCCGCAAGCACGATAGCGAAAACAGCCACCGAGAAAGCACAGGTCAGCGGGTCGATAGCGATAAGGGTCGTTGCCGCAATAAGAACGCCCTTTCCACCGTGAAAACCATAGAATACCGGGAAAATATGTCCAAGCATTACAAAAAAGCCCGCAAGATACCCGATAAACTTATCGTCATGAAAAAATGTCACGCCGAAACCGTTAGTCACCACAAGTCGGCAGATAACTACCGCAAGCACGCCCTTTGCAAGATCGCACAACAGCGTTGCCGCCGCAGGCCCTTTTCCGAATACTCTCAGAACATTGGTCAAACCTGCGTTGTTGCTTCCGTAATCACGGATATCCTTATGCTTTAAAACTCTGCACACGATTATGGCAGAATTAAGACTTCCGAAAAGATAGGAAAAAATTATAGTGAATGCCAGACTTAAAAATATGTCCACAAAATAACCTCCAGAATTTTATTTAACGTCGTCCTTGTCACGCTCTCTTATTTTGAAAACGATAGGCGTGCCTTCAAGTCCGAAGGTCTCTCTTATCTGATTTTCAATATAACGCTGATAGGAAAAATGATACAGATCGGCTCTGTTTACAAAAAACACGAATGTAGGCGGTTTGGTAGACACCTGCGTCATGTAGTATATCTTCAGCCTTCTGCCCTTGTCAGACGGTGGCTGTACCCTCTGGGTAGCATATGCAAGAACATCGTTAAGTCTGCCTGTCGGTATTCTAATAGAGTTCTGCTCTGCAACGAACTTGATAGTATCAAAAAGCTTGTCCATTCTAAGACCTGTTTTTGCAGAGATGAACACAAAAGGCACATAGCTCATGAAGCTGAAATCGTCCTGAAGCTTTTTCTGGAAGTCGTTCATGGTGTTAGTTTCTTTCTCGATAGCGTCCCACTTGTTCACCGCAACAACGCAAGCCTTGCCCTTTTCGTGAGCATAGCCTGCCACCTTTGAATCCTGCTCAGTAAAGCCCACAGTTGCGTCAATAACGATAACAGCAACATCGGCTCTGTCAACAGCCATATAAGCCCTCAGCACAGAGTATTTCTCAATAGTCTCCAGCACCTTTGACTTACGTCTGATACCAGCCGTATCTATGAAAACGAACTTGCCCTTTTCATTTTCCACAACCGAGTCAGTAGCGTCACGGGTAGTGCCTGCAATATTTGACACGATAACACGTTCCTCACCGCATATCTTGTTTATTATAGAGGACTTTCCAACGTTAGGCTTGCCGATAACAGCGACCTTTATCGAATCATCATCATCGTCCTCTTCATTTTCCTCCGGAAGATATTTCAGCACCTCGTCAAGGAGATCGCCCGTTCCGTGACCATGGACAGAAGAAACAGGAAACGGTTCACCCAAACCGAGATTATAGAACTCATACAGCTCCATAGGCGGTTCGCCCACATTATCCACCTTGTTCACGCAAAGCACGATAGGCTTGCCCGATTTCAAAAGCATCTGTGCCACCTCATAATCAGTAGCAGTAACTCCGCATTTAAGGTCTGTCACAAGAATGGTGACATCAGCTTTCAGTATAGCAAGCTCCGCCTGTCTGCGCATCTGAGCAAGGATAATATCATCAGACTCAGGCTCGATTCCGCCCGTGTCAACCAGCATGAACTCGTGTCCGAGCCATTCGCACTTTGCATATATCCTATCTCTTGTGACGCCAGGAGTATCTTCAACTATAGAAAGTCTTTGACCGATAAGCTTATTAAAAAGAGTAGACTTACCAACATTAGGTCTGCCCACTATCGCAACGATCGGCAATGACATATATATCGACCTCATTTCATATAAATTTGCACATTGATACATCGTATAGTATAACACAATTTCTCACGTTTTGTCAACCATACAAGAAATACAGCACCCACATTCCATAGATTTTTACTGCAAATATGTAGCAGTGAACAGCGTTTGCCCGCCTTTTTCACTGCTACAACAAAAAAGAGCAGAACGGCCTAAGCCATTCTGCTCTATGTGCTTATCAAAAATTATGCTTCCTTCTTGATAACCTCTACGCCCTTATAATAACCGCAATTCTTGCAAACCTTGTGTGGTGAAGTAAGCTCACCGCAGTTAGAACATTTACAAAGTGCAGGTGCGTCAAGCTTCCAAACTGCTGAACGTCTCTTGTCACGTCTAGCCTTGGATACTTTTCTCTTTGGTACTGCCATTCTGGCACCTCCTCGTCAGTAAAATCATTATAGTCTGTTCAGCTATTTCCCGTCAAGAGCAGTTACATTTGCCCTCATTCAAATCCTGTCCGCAAACGTAACACAAACCCTTGCAGTCATCCCTGCAAAGAATTTTTGTAGGCAGCTGTAACAACAAATCTGAAATAGCTAATTCGTCCAGATCAAGAGTATTGTTCTCGCAGACCACATAATCGTCTCTGTCGCTTTGAACACTTCTCACCAGAGTGTGTTCAAAGTCATAAACATACTCCCTGCTGAACTCCTTTAGACATCTGTCACAGGTGTGATCCATAGTAAAAACAGTCTTGAACCTGAGCGTTACCACCCCTGCCCTGTTCTCTATCTCACCTGTTACCGCAACGGGCGATGCAAAAGAATATCCGCCATACTCCGACAGCTTGTCTGCTGTTATGGAATAATCGATCGTTTTTCGCTCTCCGATTATATCGAAAAGTTCCTTCAACTGTACATTCATACTTGCACCTCAAACATCACAAATTCCATTATAACCTGAGAAACGTGATTTGTCAATACTTTTTTTCAATTTTTTCGTTTTTGCTATCAAAATACCAATAAACGAAGCGCAAAGCCTTACTTGATGAAAGCCTTTACCTTTGCAGGCAGCTCATCAACGTCAGCAGATACTGTGAAAGTAACGTTTACGTCCTTTGTGAGAACTGCTACCTTTTCAAGCATATTGCCAAGAGCGTCATAATCTCTGCCGCCGATCTTCAGGATACCGTCAACGAAAACTTCCTGAATGTCATAGTTGCCAGCCATCAGACCTGCAACAAAGCCATAGAAGCTGTCAAAGCTGTTGATACCGTATTCTTCAGCGTCAGCCAATCTTACATTATGAGGAAGGTCATAGGTAAGCTGCATACCTCTTTCGATGCAAACAACGTTGCCTGTAGCATTTTCAGCAGCCTTCTTGATAGAATCAACAAGTATCTTAGTCTTGCCTGTGCCCTTTTTACCTGGAATCAAATTAATCATATAAACTCTCCGTTCCGCTTATTAAAGCATTTATTTTAAGAGCAGACCCCCGAAGGGGAAACGCTCAAAATTTCCTTTTGTTCTGCCTTTAGGATATTAGCCCAGCTTAGCCTCGAGTTCAGCCTTCTGTGACTCATAACCCGGCTTGCCGAGAAGAGCGAACATATTCTTCTTGTAGCTCTCAACGCCCGGCTGATTGAATGGGTTTACGCCAAGCATATAACCTGAGATAGCACAAGCCTTCTCAAAGAAGTAGATCATCTCGCCAAGGTTTTCCTCATCGAGCTTATCAACATCTATAACGATATTAGGAACGCCGCCCTCAGTGTGAGCAAGGATAGTACCCTGATATGCCTTTTCATTTACAACTGACATATTCTGATTTGTGAGGAAGTTAAGTCCGTCAAGATTATCCTTGTCAGGCTCCAAGAACAGGTCGCTCTTTGGTGTCTTGATGTGCATAACTGTCTCAAACATAAGTTTTGAGCCGTCCTGAATGAACTGACCAAGTGAGTGCAGGTCTGTAGAGAAAGTAGCGGCAGATGGGAATATACCCTTATCGTCCTTGCCCTCGCTCTCGCCGAACAGCTGCTTGAACCACTCGCCCATCATTGTGAATGAAGGGTCATATGAAACGAGCATCTCAACGCTCTTGCCTTTTCTGTAAAGAATGTTTCTGAGTGCTGCATACTTATAGCAATCGTTGTTATCATCAGCAGAATACTTCTTCATACCCTCTCTTGCACCAGCCATGAGCTTGTCGATATCACAGCCTGCTGCTGCGATAGGGAGAAGGCCAACTGCTGTAAGAACTGAGAATCTTCCTCCAACATCGTCAGGAACAACGAATGTCTCATAGCCCTCTTCGTCAGAAAGCTGCTTAAGAGTACCCTTAGCCTTGTCTGTTGTAGCGAAAATTCTTGTCTTAGCCTCTTCCTTGCCATACTTATCTTCAAGAAGCTTCTTGAAAATTCTGAAAGCAAGTGCAGGCTCAGTTGTTGTGCCCGACTTTGAAATTACGTTTACGCAGATATCTCTGCCCTCGCAAATTGAAAGCACCTCGTTGAGGTAAGCCGAGCTGATATTGTTTCCGACAAAATAGATGTCAGGAGTATCCTTCTTAAGATTGTTGTAGAATGGTGACTTGAGCAGTTCGATTGCAGCTCTTGCACCAAGATAAGATCCGCCGATACCGATAACGATGAGAACATCGCACTTTTCCTTTATTCTTGCGGCAGCAGCCTTGATCCTTGCAAATTCTTCCTTATCATAATCCTCAGGGAGTGTTACCCAGCCGAGGAAGTCATTTCCCAGACCGTTTCTGTTCACCAGAGTGTTATGAGCTGCAGTTACCTGCGCAGCCATACCCTCGTATTCATGTTCACTTACAAAACCCTCAAGATACTTTGTGTTAAGCTTTAATGACATTATCCTTCATTTCCTTTCCTTACCTGTCGGAGAGCGTGATACCATAAAACACGTTTCTCCGTTAATACTAGATAAATTATACTATATTTTTGTGAACATTTCAAGAGTTTTATAAAGCGAAATCATCTTTTGTGCATTTTAAACAAATATAATATTACATACTCAGCAAATTGTACACAAGCTTTTTTATGCCGCAGATAAAATTCATTTTCTTCACCTCTTTGCAGGCGACTATCTTTCCCTCTAATATCACCTCACCGCCCATGGTGTATCTTATTTCTCCCGCAGTTTCGCCATTTTTCACAGGTGCGTCAAGCTTCTCCTCTGCCGTAAAATCGCACTCCACCATACGATATGTTCCCCTCGGTATAACTATAGGATAAAGCCCCTCGGGAGCAAGCTCCACAGAAAGCTCCTCTCCTCCGCACACAACAGTTTCCTTTACCATATCCTCAGGAAGTTCAGGGATGTATATCTCATATGTATCGAACGCCAAGTTCAGAAGTTTCTTCGCCTCAGCATTCATATCCTCCTGCGAATCACAGCCGTTAAGCACTACGCATACTGACATATCCCCTTTTTCAGCCGTTGCCGCAATACAGCTCCCGGCCTTTTCACTTCCCCACGCTTTCATGCCTGTTACGCCCTTGTAAGTACGCACAAGCCTATTAAGATTTACAAGCTCCGCCTTGCCGTCTCTCACAGTGTCAAGCCAGCAGGTAAGGTAAGGAGTGAGATTTTTGTATTTTGCAAGTTCCGAACAAAGCAAAGCCGTGTCCTTTGCTGTTGTAACATTGCCCTCTCCCATGCCGGTACAATCAGTGTAAACAGTACCATTCATGCCAAGCATTTTCGCACGGCCGTTCATAAGCTCCACCGCCTTGTCTGCCGAGCCTGCCACCTTTTCCGCAAGCGCCGCACAGCCGTCGTTTGCATTGCCTGCCGACACTGATTTTATAAGCTCCTCCACAGATAT
>OBHU01001489.1_pt1 | contig 11438 bp, 10 predicted proteins | sample 1519071 | NCBI WGS metagenome assembly OBHU01 (sample SAMEA2452135, study PRJEB22498) | human gut metagenome
ACAACTTCAAACTTATATTTATAATAAGTAGAAACTAATCTTATGCATTGCTTAAAGGAGATTTTTCCGGCTCATTTGAGCCTCTTATAATATACTGTTTTCAAATATAAATTAAGAGTTAGTAGCACTATACCTTTTCCTTTAATAAACTTCTTATTTCTTTTGTGACCAACGTTAAAATAATTTGTCTTTTTATCAAGTTTAAAGTTCCAGATCCCTTTGTTTATCGGCTTTTCAAGCAAAAAAGAAGAGCTATTTCAACTTATTAGTCAAAATAACTCTTCTTATTCTTGATTTTGTTCTCAAAATGTTCTCATAAGAGACTTATATTCGGTGCTTTCCCTTTATTTATGGGGTGTTCGAACATACGTTCGCTTATTCGAATTCTAAAAAGGCTGACGGTTGATAGGTGTTTCTCTTTACTCTCTCTGTCCATATTTTGCCTTTCATTTGATTAAAATTTCTAATTATTTTGACTTGTTATTTTTTTGTTCTCAAGGTGTGGTCAACTTAAAGAATATTGCATCGTGGCTTACAATTTATTTGCACTGCTCATATAAAAGCTCTAAGCCCTTTTTAAAAGCTTCCGCTTTTGTCATTGAATGTGCCTTAGCAAACTCAATGAGTTTTACATGTTCCTCATCTGATAGCCTAACCGAAATTTTGTTGACCTTCGGGTTATCTATCTTTGGTCTGCCCATCTTTGCCATAACACTGCCTCCTATTAATGCCTATTATACTTTATGACCGTCAGTTAGTCAACCACTCTTGAATTGCATTTTTCTCCGCCTATTTCTTGCAATTAAATTTAGCAATTACTCTTCCAGTAATCTTTAAGAAATTATTCTGCATTACTGCTCTAACATTTATGTGAAAATTTATTTTATAAAAATCATTCTAAATTTTCAACTTTTCTTTTCCTTTTTAATATTATGAGCATAGAAACTCCGGCAAGTATAACAATTGACATACCTATCCCCAAATAAAGTCTAAAATTACCAACACCTAAATGCGAAATTTCAGGAACATTATATTTATTTCCTGCATAATCCACCAACGAGATTCCGACACTATGACTTCCATTTTCAATTGAAAATGTTATTTTATTTTTATTTGAATCATATGAATATTTAACCTTTTCTCCATCAATATATACAGTGCTTGCACTTGTATCTATCTTTTCACTTATATTGGTAATTTCAATTTTTTTCTCACCTGTTCCCTTCATCCATCCCCAATTATGAAAATATGGAGGTAAATCACATTCTGGCGCAATGTTGTCTATATGAATTTGGCCTAATTCAATTTTTTTGTCAGAATCATTTACTGTGAGATAAAAAGTTGCGTCCGTATCTTCCTGATAATGATCTTTAAAGTAATCTTTTGATAATACATATCTGTATACACCTGCACCATATACTTCTTCCTTATTTGAACATTCTATTCCAGTGTCAATACTATCTCCATCGTTACTATTTAATGTAATAGAAATATTTGAATCTTTTCTCGTAATCACAGCTATGTTTAAATTTTCAAAATTATCCGGTCTTTTACTTAAAGGTCCATCTTCGTCCTCTATTGAATACCATCCCTTCCCTATCTTTCCGTTTACTCCCGGATGACTATCCTCAATGTATGCCAATACATCTGATTTAACCATTCTAACATATGTATTTTTGTTTACCTTGCTAGCATTACCGGCCTTATCATATGCAGTCATTTGAACAGCATAAATACCATCTTCTTTAAAGTCCTCCAGTTTAAATTCTTTGCTGCTCAAAGTTTTCTTTATCGTTTCCGGTAATATACTCGAAAATTCTTTTCCCTTTTGATATTCTGGAATATATTTAACGATTTCATATTTTATGCAATCAAAGTTGGCATCATAGTATTCTACCGTTGGTGAAGCATCGTCTTTCCTTTTTTCATCATAGACATCAATAATGTTTGTTTTTTTCTTATCAACACTTTCCCCATTAATCATAAATATCTCTGGAGCTGTTGTGTCAATTTCAAATACAACTGTGCTATCTGTTTCACCTTTGTTTTCTGAAATATCAGATGGCTTCATTTCTATTTTATATATTCCGTCTCTTTCAAATTGTAATTCTATAGAATGTGTATCGCCATTATCACTCCATCCTTTTTTACTATACGCAGCATAACTTATTTTCTCTGCCCCTTTAACACTTTGATCTTTTCCTGCTTCTTTTTCAAAAACATTAATATTCATTAATTCAGGATCAAAGTTATGCTCTTTTACACTAATTGTTGCTGTTTTTTTCTTATTAAAATAATTACCCTCTTTTTGCGTACTATTATTCACAAAAGAACTAAAATTTGTAGATACGCTTGGATTAGTAGTATCCACTATAAATTCTGCCGTATATAATTCTGTTGATTTCTTTCCACCATTAGAATGTATTTTTGCTTTATGACCCACTATATCATTTGCAGACACCTGAACATTATAATCACCTTCCGGATAATCAATAGTTGCAACATAAGAATATTTGCCTTTTTCTTTAACAAATTTAGGATTTATTTTGTTATTATGGTAAGAATCCGAAATTACAATATTCAACAATTCCTTATCAAAATTTCTTTCTTCAACAGTAATATTCATTATTGCTCTTGTTTTGCTATTATAATATTTAGAATTGCTTTTAACTCCACTAGAAAAATCAATTTTAATTACAGGTGCTGTTTTATCTATTGAGAATTTCTGTGTTTTAGTATATTTTGTTTTATTCCCAGCCATGTCTGATGCTCTAAAATGTGCAACAATGTCATTATCGTCAGAGCTAAAAACGATTTTTCGAGACACCTTAACCACAAGATTTCTGTCTGTTTTAGTAACAATCCATCCATCTTCAAGTTTGTCCCCTTCTTTATATCCTTCATTGGATAGTTGTATCATTTTCTTTTCAATTTTATTGTTTTCTGCATCTACGTAGTACTCAATTGTCTTCAATCCAGATTTTGTATCCGTAATAGAAACATCTACAGAAACATTTTTAGAATATAAATTGTTTCCTAAATTATCTTTATATTTAGTCTTCTTCAATGGTTTTATATCTATTTCAGGTGCACTCTCATCTTCAATATAACCCAAAGTTGTGACTTGTTTTGATACATTACCAACCATGTCTATTGCCTTAACAAAAATCTGACCTTTAAAGCCTTTAGGTATTTCAATTTTTGCCATACCATTCACAATTGGTGAAGTTTTATTTATACTATCTTCTTTCTTCCCATTATTATATACCACCAATTTATATTCGATATGACTTAATCCGGAAGATGGCTTTTTATCAGAAGTATGAATTTTCAAATAAAAGCTATTATTAAAATAATAACCATACTTAAACTCTGTGTTAAAATCATTTGTTGTTAAAATTCCATCAGATGTTTTTCTTGAAAATTCGATTTTATCAACACTTGGATTTGTCTCATCTATATTAAATGATTTATTATTATCTACATATATATTTCCAGCATTGTCCGACATCTCTACTTTTATTTTATATTTGCCATCCTCTGCTTTACCTACCTCTTTTATAATATAATCTGTTGTAAAGTTATATGTTAAAGAAGTTATGTTCTTAGGTGATGATTTTGAATATTTAGTATCAACTATTTTAGTTCCATTAATATCTTTAACTATTTCTACACCATTAACAAATATTTTTACATACCTGATTCCTGACTGCTTGTCTTCTAAGTCGATAGAAATATTTTTGTTTTTGTTGTACCACAATTGATCGTCCGTTCTTTCACTACCGTCACTCTTTGGAAGATTTATCTTTGCTATAGGTGTAATATCTTCCTGCATAACAAAATATTTGTCTGTACTATTACCCGCTTCATCTTTAATAGAAGGAATAAATTTGCTTTCTTTCCCGTATTTATCATATGCAATTATTTCGAAGTTACTATTAAACATTTCAGAATTAATTTCAAATGGTAGTATATACTCAAATCGGTTTTCAACAGATGTCATTTTTTTAACAACTCTATCTCCGTCTTTGTAATACGCAAATTCCACATAATCAATTCCACTATCACCTTGTACATCACTTGCTTCAACTTTAAATTTTAAAGATCCATTTGAATAAATTCCTGTAGATATCAAATTTAATGTTGGTTGAAATAATGCATTGTCAATTTTATTAATTGTAATACTATTTATTTCAGGATCTGCTTTGTCTATATAGCATGAATAAATACTTTTTGAATTATTATTGTTTCCTGATAAGCTTTCAATGTATCCCACAATACTAATTTTATTTTCGCTATTCCCTATATAATTTTTTACCGGTACTTTAAGGTTTATTATCAGTTTTTCATTTACTTCCTCTATTGTTTCAGCATATTCTAAATTTTGATTATTTACTTTAAATTCAACATTTTTAATATCTGAAGTCGATTTTTTTATTGTTGCAACAATTTCTAACTCGTCATTAATATCATACCAATCTTTATTATCAATAACTTTTTTATTTGGTGCTTTCACTTCATATGAAATCTCTGGTTCACTGTGATCCACGTGAATTTCATATTTTTCTGACTGTTTATTTCCACAGTTATCAACAACTGTCACCGAAAAAGTATGATCACCTTCATCTAATAAACTTGTGTCAATTGCCTGCTTATAATTTTTTTCTTGCTTATCAAAAATCTTATTTAAGTAATTCTTTATAACTGATTTATTATCGTTTTTAATTTCATCAGTTATTGTTACTGATTTAACTCCACTTCCAGAATCCTCAACTTCAATAACAAAGTCTCCACCATTATTATTAAACCAATATTGACCATTACTATTCACAGCATTTTTATAATCCGGCTTTAAAGTAGGCGTTTCTTTTTCCATGTAATAACTGTCTTTTTTGCTACTATCAATTTCTGATATTTTTTTAATTGTTTTATAACCATTAGCATCCTTTGCATGAATAGTTAAAACATCAGCACTTATACTATCATTCACTGTATAAATATAGTATCCATTTTCTAACGCCATATTACCAATGAATTTATTTCCATCAAATAATTGTACTGCATCATTATCTTTACTCATACCTGACACCGTTGCGCCCTCTTGTGCAATATCTGTAGTTTTAACTTTGATTGTAAATGCACTACTCACCACGCAAATTTTGTCATATAATATTACTGAAATTTCATCAAATGAATTTAATTCTGTTGTTGTTTCCTTTGTAGAGTCAGTTGTTGAGGCAATATATGGTTCAAATAAAACACTATCAATCCTCGGTCCTACATTGTCAGACTTTTCTTCGTTGAATTCATTGCTTGAACAATGATATTCATTTCCTGCATTGTCAGTAATAAATAAATCTATTGTATGATTTTTTCCTTCTATTTTATCAGCAAAATTAACGTTTTCTCCTGGGTTATGTACTTCGTTTCCATCTAATTTATAATCTTTTTTTTCGCCATTATCAACTTGATATTCAATTTTATTAATTCCCGAATTGTCATCTCTAAATGTACATTTAACTTCGGTCTCCACCTTTTCAACACTTTCAATACCATTGGCACTCCACTCCAGCCACGTCTTTACCTTTATTTTATTATTCTCAATTATCGGATTAATTGTATCTATTACAATCTTTTTCACATCAGCATTGTCAACACTTGTCTTTACATCCTCATATACTTCTGTTGGATGAGAAGAGCTTTTTACTCCAACACAATATTCATAGTCTGAATATGTATTCTCTTTCGCGTCAAGTTTAATATTTTGTTGAGCTATATATTCTGATTCATTATACTCAGGGGTCACTTTGACACTGTTTACTAGTTTCTTTTCTTCTCCATTAATTTTGTATAATGTAAATGTTTGCACATCTTCACTTGAACTAATTGTTTTTATAGATACAGTTAATTCCTTGGAGGTTAATATGCAATCCTTAGAAATATTAGCAGCATTGCTAGTGTCTAAATCTACTTTATCAATTGACAAATTAGAAGTATCTTCTGCTTCTGCTTTTACTTCTATTACATACCCAATATTGCATAAATTGATAACAAGAATTAATGCTAATATCAACGATAATTGACTGTAAAATTTTTTCATGATTTTCTCTCCTCTTTTGCTTTGCTTTTATTTACTAAGTGTATTAGAAAGTGCCTTATACGAATTTCCCTCTACATATTTTCCATTTTTTATTTTCTTACCGGGGCGCTTATATTTATACAAACACAAACTTATTCCATATATTAATGAAATTACTGCCGTTATTGTAAATATAAGCATCATCCACTTTAGCATTGGCGAATTATATTTAATGTCTGTTGAAACAATAAAGTTTTCAAAATTTCCTGAAACAATTATTATCCCCAATATTAATATCAACAAAATAAATCCCGAAATGATTGTAATGCGGGTTGGTTTCAAAACATAAAGAACAATTTTCTTTACTTCCTCATTCCAGATTTTTTCTTTTATTTTATTAATCCCCTTCATTTACCTACCTCATTTCAATCTCATCAAACAATTTCACAATATCACTTCTAGACTTTCCACTATCTTGACTAATTATACGAATAGATTCATCATGATTTAAAGTGTTTTTAAGTCTTACTATAATTGAATGGAATTCTTTACTATCCTTATTGTTTAGTAAGATATTATATCCTGATATAATATTCTTTTTATTATTGGAATTGTACCCTTTAATCTCAATATTATATATCACATTAGCAATATCATATCCTAATGAATTGTTTGGTTTTTTCAGTTTTACTATGTACTTTATAATTTCTGTATATCTTCTATCATCAGCATTTACGATAATATCATCTATGTACTTTGATGTGTCATTCGTATCCTCCATCTCGCTTAACAAATTTACTAATACATTTCCTTCTGCTGAATCAATCAAATTGTCATTATCCAGCAGAAAATTATACGTATCACTATATACTTTTCTTTGATTTTGAGAAGTTGATGACTTAATCAAATCTACTGAAACAGATCCTAATCTCTCTATTCTGGTACTATTATAATTAGATGTTATATTATCCCATTTTTTTTGAGAAAGATAATTAAAAGAGATTTTCAATCCACTTTGTAAAACAATTAAAATAGCAATAAATCCTAAAACTGTTCCAACCATTCCAAAAGTATTTCTTACTTTTGTATTTTCTGTTTTAACAATTGTTGGCGAAGAATCTCTTGCTAATTCTATATCCTCTCTCAACTGCTTATAGGAATGATAATATCTATCATTATCCGGATTTCTATAATCACTGTCTCTTAATCTTGTACATTTCCTAATTATTTTTTCCAATTCCAAATGATAATGTGATGAAGTTAATGAAAGATCTCTATCACAATATGCTTCATTATTCAAAACATATTGTCTATAATAATCATATGAACCACCTTCACCTTTATCTTTTGCAAACTCTCTGCTTTTAGTATATAGTTCAAAAATATTAAGGCATTCCCAGAAAGTTGCACCAAAAGAAAATATATCACTTTCTATTGTCATCTTCCCAAGTTCCACTTTATTCTTGTCAAGTGGATACTTTGAATCATTAATTGGTTCAACATAGTTTTCCGGAGCCGCATATCCCAATGTTCCATATTGGAACATTCTTTCAATTCTTTCTTCTGTATTATAATCTGCTCCTGCAAGTTGACTTTCTATGTAGTTATGTTCATTTAATGTTCCTGACCTGCCAAAATCAATTAAAATTAATTCCCTACCATAGCGGGTAACCATTATATTGTCAGGTTTTATATCTAGATGCAATATTCTGTTCTTTTCTGTAACATATTCCATTATGTCACACAAATTAATCATAAAATTATATATTTCATTTTGATAACGAATTATACTTTTATAATCTTTCTTATAACTTTCAATTTTACTATTCTGCAATTCAGAATTAAATTCATGAAAACTAATTTTTTCCTTTAATCCATATTGCAATTCTTTGGTATCGGTTAATTTCCAATAAACATCTCTGCAGTATTCTTCTAATGACCATCCATCGACAAATTCTTCTACTACACAAAAAAATCTGTCTTTGTCTATTAATAATGGCTTACCACCTTTAGGAATATGCTTATCTAACAATGAAAAATCTCCCAAATCCTCAATTACATCATATATTCTTACTACTGAACGACAATTCTGTAATTTATCAAATATTTTCAAATCATTTTCTTTAAAACGTGTTAGTACATCGATTCCTTGTTCCTCATTGTCCTTTGTACTCATCCTTATATGCTTGTATTTAAATTTCAAAACACAAGACATAACAATCTTTCTGTCTTTAGATATTTTTAATCCTTTATAAACAATACTTTCAGTACCTGTTGCAATATATCCGTCTTGACTTAATCCATACGAACTATCAATTTGATATATAAAGTCTGATCCTCTCATTTCATTTGAATTCATCTTGTTTTATTTACCTCACGCTTCAATAATTTGCTTTATACTTTCACTTATTTAATTAAAATTTTGGAGATGATTGTCACTAACTACCAAAATAGAGTTTATTCAGTTAATCTCTTGCAAATGTATTCTAATGCTTCACTTTCACTATTAAAATATTTATTTGTAGTTTTGCAACCTCTTTCAGCGTAATATACATTCCATCCATGTTCATCTTTGTTCAAGTAAAAGCGCTCATCATCACGTCCTGTTCCCTCTATATTATAATAAAAATTAGGAACGTGTTTTTTTTTCATGATTTTTATAAATTCTGTTCTATCCATTATAAAATCTTCCTCAAATATCCAGTCTTTATCAATTCCTTAATCGACGAAGGCATTTTGAATCGCATGTCCATTTCCAACATATTAAACACAAATGCGATAGTCGCCATTTTCTATTTTCTAATTTTAACTATTTAATTCACAAGTGTTGCCCTAAAATCATCTATCAACTGTTTTATTTCAGCTAATTTTGCAACATTCTGTATCCATCTATCATTTATTGACGAAAATCCATATATAACACCTGCACATCCTCCAGCAAGAGCTGCAATTGTATCTGTATCGCCGCCTAGGTTTACTGCCTTCAATACAGTTTTTTCATATGTGTTTTCATTGAAAACCAACCAAAATACTGCTTCAAGAGTATCAACAACATATCCTGTTGTTCTAACTCTATCCAACTTTTCATTTACAATTGTTTTTTCTAATATTCTATTGAAATATTGCCATTCCCCCATATATTCATCTTTACATTCTTCTTTTACAAAGTCTATTGTTCTATCATATGCTTTCTCTTTGCTGCAACCTTTATATAGATTTGAAACAAAATTCACATATATTATTCCTGCTAAAAGTGAACGTTTGTGTCTATGAGTTACTGAAGAAACACTTTCGACCATCTTTTTCTGATCTTTGTTAGTTATGTTTAAAAACGCTATAGGTAATATTCTCATTAACGAACCATTTCCATTATCATTTTCTGTACTTCCACCACACATCGTAGGCAAAACTCCTTTTATGATATTTTCTATGGCTATTCTTGTCGAATTTCCTATGTCAAACATAACCCCCTCTGGTGTAAACATTCCTTCCTTATAATATTTAACAAAATAATTCGATAAACGTTCAAGCGAAAATCCATCAATTAAACTGGCGATTAATGCTATCATTAATGATGTGTCATCTGACCAAACTCCAAACCCTTGATGATATGTGCCATACGCACGAAGTTCTTTTACCGGATCTATGCTTCGTTCTACTCTGCTAGTGAATTCCACAGGAACCCCAATCATATCTCCAATACAAAACCCCAATATGCCGCCATATAATGAATTATCTTTATCTGTATAAATATCAAATTCTATTCTGTTTTTACTTTCAAAATAGTTACACTCTTTTTCACAAAATATAATATGGTCAGGTTTGTATTTCACCAATAATATTATATCTACATTTTTCACACTGAGGAGATGATGTTCTAGCGGAAGCACCTTCCCTGTACGCCTGAGCATCTATTTCCCATTTTTCTGCTAATGTCAATATTTTTTGTTCCATAACAACTCCTTATTTTGCTATAACATCTATGTATAGTACACCATTTTGTATGTTTGCATTAGTTATTTTAAATTGCTGACCTTTTCTTTCTCAGTTTTAGACGAAGAACTAATACTATTTACCGTATCTTGTAAATTATATGTGCTACTACTTACTCCTTGTTATGTAGATTTTAACGTTCCTAACTGAGTGCCCAGATTATTTGAAGATTTAATTATATTATCAAACAATCCTCCAACATTTAGTTTATCTTTATATAATGTTATCCTATTGGCAATTCAATAACATATACTTTTCTATTTAAATATCTTTATACGGATTTTCTTCTAATATCTCCTCTATTTCTCTTTTTTTATTTTTTTCAAAGTCATCCCCAAACAACGAATAGATCTCTACTTCTTTTTCAAACAATTTACGTCTAAAGTCTTTGTGTTTCTCTCTATTGCTAATAGCAAATTTCATTGCAATATCAAAGGAAACAATATCTAATACACTGTAAATTATTTTTTTTTCGTCTGTTGTGACTTTCTCATCTCTTATCTTTCCTTTTTCTGCAAACAGTATATGATATGCGTTATCCTTCGAAAAAATGTATGTTCCTTCTACACTATTTTTATTTCCCTCAGTAAAATTTACATTTGTCCAATTCACACTACCAAGTTTACTCTCTATCTGTGCAGTTATGTATTTTTCCAATTCATTTGTTGTATACATTTTTTACTCCAATCTATTTTGGTATTATATATCCCTCTCTAATTAATTGTTTAATAGGTTCTGGTAATTCATATTGTACTCCTCCACCTGGTGAACCTCCCCACGCCGCTATTTTACCTTGTATTGTATTCGGTATTTTCTTAATCACCTCAAATTCTTGATAAATTGAAGGACTTGTGTTCGGCGGTAAAGCTAATCTGTTTGGATCTGCACCCGTCTGAGTAACAAAATTACTTTTATATCCAATATTACCATATCTACCAATTATTTTTCCTGGTTTTAAAGTTATATTTTTTCTGTTCCCTTAATAGCTCCATTATTTGGCGGATAATTCATACTGCCATCGTCATTGTACCAACTATTATTTATTCCACTCTTTACATATGTTAACGCACCCATGATTCCACCTACAAAAGCTCCTGTAGCTGCTCCTGAAAGGCTATATCATCCAATGCCCCATTCAAATTTCTCTGCTCTATCAAATAATCAATCGTTGTTACAACCATATTAGAACTTCCCGATGATAATGCTCCTACTCCAGCATTTTTAAGAATACTACCAGCTAGTGACATTCCTGGTCCTATTGTAAAAGCAAGTCCTCCTGTTATGGCACCACCAATCATACCTCCAATAGCACCATCAAAACTTCCATTCTCAAACCCTTCAAAAAATGAGCCACCATTTTTCAGAC
>OBHU01001499.1_pt1 | contig 11315 bp, 8 predicted proteins | sample 1519071 | NCBI WGS metagenome assembly OBHU01 (sample SAMEA2452135, study PRJEB22498) | human gut metagenome
TGTTACTGCTCCATTCTTATACGGTATAGCGGTAGCCTTGGCTGCCTTTGTCTTGGTTTAGCTTCTTTACCGCACATGAGCATTATTGCAATTATTCAAATTCAATTTAGAAATAGCAGTGTCTTCACAATTTATTATTCTTAATTCGTCAAAATCTGACAGTTCAAGTGTCCCGCTTACCCCAAGTCCATTCATGTTAATCATAACAGCTCTGTATTTTTCTCCGTCAAAATAAAACATCACATTATTTTGAATTTTTTCAAGTGATAATTTTTCATTATCATCGAGCCAATCGAGGGCTTTATTATTGGTGCCGTATTTTGCAAAATTTTCAAGTGCTTGTATTTCTGAAGCATCTGTTACTGCATTACTCGGTAATTTTTGTTGGAAATAATTAACATATGCCATATTATTATTTTTATAATCAAATAGATAATTATATAGTGTACTTCCTGTATGAACATCTAAATAATTATAAATACAATTAACATAAGTCAATTTGGTGTTATTTTCGAGATTTAAAGAAATTAAATTATTAAATGAGCCGGATAAGCTTTTTAATTCAGTCAATGCCGACAAATCGAGTAAACTCAAATCACATCCATCACAGTATAATGTTTTTAAATTATTGCAATCAGTCAGCACAAGTCCATTTTTTGATAAATCATTATAACTACAGTTAAGCGAGTTTAGTTCTATACATCCTGATAAGTCAATTTTAGTAAAAGTGTTAGCATATAAATCAAGATTTTCGAGTTCAGAAAAATCAGAAAAATCAGCAACGCCCTCTAACCATTTATATGAAAAATCAATACCGACAACATGTCCCGTACTATTCCAAGTTATACCCGACCATTCAGATGGATTGTTTAAATTCCAATCAAGTATTTCATTGTTATTATTTTGATTTGCGATTTCTTTTAGTTTTAGGACTTCATTTAAATTTGGCGCTACTGCATTATCATTTTGAACAGCAAAATCAGAATTTTCTTTAGAATTATTTAATGTATTTATCGCCTGCGAATATGTAAAAAGTTTAAACTCACTGTCACCAAATGCATTTGAATTATTGTCACCATTGATAAATTTGTTATATGTATCATAATGATGCGATGTAGATATTGACCCTATATTTGATATAGCAAAACATAATAACGGTTTTAAGCGAGGTACCTCTATAATATCTTTTATTGCTTTTACTCCATAAAGTTTTGAATAAGAATTTGTCATAAAATATGTTGCATTATATAAGAAATCATAAAGGCTTATATTTTCAAATAAAATTTGTTTTGGTGAATATCCTGAAATAGTTTTAAATTGTTTATTATAATATTCCTCTATTGAATTCCATTGTGAAAATGCATTATTTAATTCAGTTTTTATATTTTTGTTTAAAGGTCCTGAAAGATAAAGCGAAAAATTAGCAATTTCTTTATTAAAACTCCAGTCATCTAATGATGTTATATCCATAGTAAAACAAGTTCCGTATTTCCAATAATTCCAGCCATCTGTTGGTGTTGTCAATGGAACAGACGGAACAATATCAGTAGTAAACCAATAATTATAAATATTACTATAAGACTCGATTTTGTCAATTGTATTGTTTTTTGTTATTCTCACATTATTGGGACAGGCAAAAGTATATGCTGTTACGGTGTCAAATTTAGGAATTCTTAATGTTTCAGTAATGTTTTTTTCGTTACTTTCTGTTGTATCTGTTGCTTCTTTTGCGTATAAATTTGCAACTGCAGCTCCTCTGCTGTGACCGGTAATTATTAAATTTACTTTTTTATAATTCTTACAGTAAGTATTATAATATTCACAAATTGCATCTTTTATTGACTCTTTGGCTTTGTTAAAATTATTATGTACAGTAGAACTTGAATCATAATTTTTACCGGTTATTTGAACATTTCCTTGCCATTCATCCCACAATGTTCCCCGAATAACCACAAATAAATCTGTAGATTCTTTGTCAATATTTCTCTGAAGCAATGCAAATGATACATTATCAGGATTATGGTCTTTTGTATTAAATAGTTGAACTTTATCAATTCCATTTAAAAAGTTTTTGTCTATAAGGCTTAAGAATTTCATATTTGGGAAAGCTTCTTTTTCAGTACCATAAATTTCTTTTGATAGCATCATACATAATTTCATATCATCACTATTATATGATAAATATTTATTATAACTATTATCAATGCTTCCTGTAAGTACAAAATCATCGGCAGATGGAACAAGCATACCTCCACCACCATAACCGACAGCTTTTCCTTCGCGCGGATAAACAGTTATTGAAAAAGTTGTATCAAAACTTATTACGAGCCATTTATATTTAAAACTGAAATTGCAAACATAATAATTTTGATAAAATGTAACTGTACCTGATACATCTTTATCAATATTTATTGAAAGAGATGTAGCATCAATTGTTATATGTCCTGTAAAAGTTGATGTATTTCTGTTCAAACTATATACATCAAATTGCATTGGCGACTCCGAATCGTAATTTCCGGAGTAAGAAGTTGATACATTGTATAATGTTGCAGAAAATGATTTGTATGGAAAGCAACAAATTGAAGATATGACAACACTCATTGTCATAATTATTGAAATTAAACGAGTATAAATTTTTGTTTTCATTATATATTTCCTCAATTATAATTTTTAATAGAATAATAATGTGTACCCCATCCTTCAATTGCTTTGTTTGTATTCTTAAACAATTTTGGATATGGAGAATTAGAAATATGTATATAATCAGATATTTTTATTTTGTCTTTAATTTTTGCTTTTAATTGTTTTGTGTATTCTAATTCATTAGAATGGTCATAATTGTTATAATAAAATATTGTTTGATAATAATTATATTTGCCGTAAGAGTAATTATCTAAAAATTCTTTCGTATCGCTTTTAGTCAGTACATAATTATTGCTTTTATCACAATTAGCAATATAATTGAAGTAATTATCAATTATCAATTCAATTCCAACAATATTTTCATCAATATTTTTTTGCAACCATTCGGTACACCAATTTTCAATATCTTCAAGCTGATAATCGTCATAAAATTTGCCGTCATTACGATTCACAAAAAACTTTCTGCCATTGTACTCAAATTCAAAAGCAAAATCTTTCCATGCCAAAAACTGAAAAAGCTCATCTCTTGATGAATCCCAATATGTTCCGGCATGCCTTGAATCAATAAGTTTAAAATCTGTAATTTTCGCATCGTATTTTTTACACAAATATGCAACAGCTTTTGCTTTTACATATGGGTAGCATATTTTATCTGCTGCCTTGCTTAATGGAAACGATACAACGATAAGGCAAATAAGGACGGAAATTATTTTTATTCCTATATCCCTTTTGCCGGAATTTTTATCTGTTATCATAAAACCTCACACCTTAATAATTGAATTTTTGCAAAGTATTTCAAATATATTTGACATTTCAATATTTATACAAAAACTTTTACTTGCTCAAAGAAAAAACAAATATTTTTTGTATGTTTCATAAATAGCATTTCTTATCCTTTCGAAAACATTTTAATCATGTAAAAGAAATCAAATCCAAATAAACCTGTAATAAATATATAATTCAAAATAATACTTAACTTGTTTACTTTTTTTAATAAGAATTCAAGCAAAATGGTTATCGCTATCACAATCGGATATAAAGAAGGATACAAATAATCCAAAGGCTCTTTAAAAAAATAAATATAATTTTCTTTTATATAGCCAATATAACTCATACTATTCCAAACAAACCACATATCAAATATAAAATACGCAATGCTGAGTAAATACCAAAAGGTTTTGCTAAATCCTAATTCTTTATAATATTCAATAAATTCCTTTATTCGTTTTTTCATAAAACCTCATACCTTAATAATTGATTTTTGCAAAGTATTTCAAATATATTATATAAAATTCCAACCTATATGTAAACATCAAAAAAGCACGGTGCAGATAAATCTACACCGTGCTTCATATTGTTTCAAAAGAGATAATTATTTATCAAGATTTGATTTTACTTCATTGAGAACATCTGAAAGTTCTTTAGGAAGCTTATCGCCGAACTTAGCATAAAGTTCGTCAACACCCTTAAGTTCTTCTTTCCAAGCATCCTTATCAACATCAAGAATCTTTTCAAGATCAGCTTCTGTCATATCGAGGCCTTCAAGGTTAATATCCTTAGCATATGGAAGATAACCGATAGCTGTTTCCTGAGCGTCAACCTTGCCTTCGCAACGGTCAATAATCCAATCAAGAACTCTGAGGTTATCACCAAAACCAGGCCATAAGAAGTTACCTTCGTCATCTTTACGGAACCAGTTAACATTGAAAATCTTAGGTGCTTTATCTTCATCAAGAGATTCACCGATTTCAATCCAGTGCTTCCAATAATCGCCCATATTGTAGCCGCAGAATGGGAGCATTGCCATAGGGTCACGGCGAATAACACCAACTTGACCTGTTGCAGCAGCAGTTGTTTCAGAACCCATAATTGAACCTACGAATACACCGTGATTCCAGTTCTTTGACTGATATACAAGCGGAGTAAGCTTTTCACGGCGGCCGCCGAATACGAATGCTGAAATAGGAACACCGTTTGGATTTTCAAATTCAGATGAAATGCAAGGACAGTTAACAGCAGGAGCTGTAAATCTTGAGTTTGGATGTGCGCCCTTTTCTTCGCTTGTCTGACCGTTCCAAGGGTTACCCTTCCAGTCAATTGCGTTTGTAGGTGGGTTCTTGTCAAGACCTTCCCACCATACAGTGTTGTTATCAAGGTTAAGAGCTACATTTGTAAAGATTGTACCCTTCTTTGTTGAAGCAAGAGCGTTAGGGTTAGACTTTTCGTTAGTACCAGGTGCTACACCGAAGAAACCGTTTTCAGGGTTGATAGCATAAAGGCGTCCGTCAGGACCTTTCTTAATCCAAGAAATATCGTCACCTACGCACCATACTTTGTAACCTTTTCTCTGATATCCTTCAGGTGGGATAAGCATAGCAAGGTTTGTCTTACCGCAAGCTGATGGGAATGCAGCGCAGATATACTTAATATCGCCGTTTGGCTTCTGAAGGCCGAGGATAAGCATATGTTCTGCCTGCCAACCTTCGTTCTTACCAAGGTATGAAGCTATACGAAGAGCAAAGCACTTCTTACCGAGAAGTACATTTCCGCCGTAAGCTGAGTTAACAGAAATAATAGTGTTATCTTCAGGGAACTGGCAAATCCATCTCTTTTCAGGATCAACATCACATTTGCAGTGCATACCGCGTACCCAGTCATTTGAATCTCCAAGAGCGTCAAGAACTTTCTTGCCTACTCTTGTCATAATGTTCATATTAAGAACAACATAGATTGAGTCTGTGATTTCGATACCGATTTTTGACATAGGTGAACCAACAGGACCCATTGAATAAGGGATAATATACATTGTTCTGCCTTCATATGAGCCGGCAGCAATGTCATAAAGCATCTTGTAGCACTTATCAGGAGCCATCCAGTGGTTAGTAGGACCTGCATCCTCTTCCTTTGTTGTGCAGATAAGAGTTCTATCTTCAACACGAGCAACATCGTTTTCTGCTGTTCTGTGAAGGTAGCAATCAGGAAGAAGCTCATCATTAAGCTTTACCATTTCGCCTGTTTCAACAGCTTCTTTTTTAAGAGCGTCGATTTGTTCCTTTGAACCGTCAATCCATAAAATGTTTGATGGCTTAAGGAGTTCTACTTTTTCGTCAAGCCAAGCAAGAAGTGACTTGTTAGAAGTAAGATTTGATTCCATATCTTTATTCTCCTTTGAAATTATTTACAAACAAATTGAACCAAAGTGAAAAACAATTATAGTCTTCCAATTTCATTCTTACTCATTATATCAAAATTTAGTGAAAATTCAATAGCAGTCGGCAAAATTCATTAAAATGTAACAATAACACATAATATTATTAAATTCTTTTGTGATTTTTTTATCAGTTTTGTTTTTCGTAGGGTTTATCAATCGCCATTGTGGCATATGCGTTTAAACTTTCATCTGCCGTAACACCGCTTATAAATTCATAATATCCCTGCGATGCAATCATTGCCGCATTGTCACCGCAATATTTAAGTTCAGGTAAATAAAGCTGCCAATTATGCTTTTGGCACAATTTTTCTGCTTCTCGTCTTAATTTAGAATTTGCAGAAACGCCGCCGGCTATTACAATTTTTTTGAAATTTTTATCAACACCGGCTTTTTCAAGGTTTTGAGTAAGGCAATCCACAACACTTTTTTGGAAAGAAGCCGCCAAATCTGCCACGTTTATCTCTTCACCCTTTTGTTTAGCGTTATGCACGGTATTTATAACGCTTGTTTTAAGCCCGGAAAACGAAAAATCATATTTACTGCCTGTAACTTTAGGGTGCGGAAATTTAAATGCGTTTTCATCACCCTGCCTGCTGATTTTATCAATACTGATTCCGCCCGGATAAGCAAGCCCCATTGTGCGCCCTGCTTTATCAAGTGCTTCACCTGCGGCATCATCACGGGTTTTGCCGATAATCTCGAAATCCGTATAATCATTTACAGCAACTATGTGTGAATGCCCGCCGCTTACAACAAGGCATAAAAACGGTGGCTTGACATCACTTGAAATATAATTAGATGCAATATGCCCCCTTAAATGATGAACCGGAACAAGCGGAGTACCGCTTGCAAAAGCCAACCCTTTTGCAAAGTTGACACCCACAAGCAATGCGCCTATCAATCCCGGCGCATATGTTACCGCAACAGCGTCAATATCATCCATAGTGCAGTTTGCTTTTTCAAGTGCTTCCCTAACCACACCGCTGATTGATTCCGCGTGCCGCCTTGATGCAATTTCCGGCACAACACCGCCGTAAAGCTTATGCTCTTCAAGCGAAGTTGCAACTATATTTGATAAAACTTTTCGTCCATCTTCAACAACAGCACAAGCTGTTTCATCACAAGACGACTCAATTCCTAAAATTTTCATATTCTTTATCCTTAAATAAAATTATATAGTCATAAACAGGCGAACAATGTTCGCCCCTACGAAATATCTACTTTTTCAAATTCTTTTCATTTTTTATGTTTTCTATATGTTGCTTTTTCACTTCTTCGCCCACTTGAGTAAGAGGGTATAATTTTTCATAAATTTCAGAAATGGCTTTTTCACTTAATTGCCCTGAATATTTTGAATTTTTGGCAAGCACTTTTGTTATATCATTTCTTTTAATTACAACTGCATTGTCGCTTACCAATTCAATCTTTTTAAGTTCACATCTTTGCGAAAAAGCAATAACCGAATAAATGGGATATTCTTCTTTCAAATATTCGTTTAAACACCTGATATGTAATTTGTTTTGCATAATCGGGTTTAAAAATTTTTCTTTCTTTGCAGGTCTTCCTTTTCCCTGCGGCAATGATTGAGTCCACATTTTATATTTTTCATTACCGAAAATCCAACCGCTGTAATTTTTGCTTTCAAAAACATAAATACCCTGTGAACAAATCATAAGGACATCAATTTCCGTAGTTTCACCCTCGCCTTTCGGCAAATAAACATTAAAAAGAAATTTTGCACCCTTGTTTTCGTAAGATTTAAGCAACTTGAATATGCAATATTCGCCATAAGTTCCAACATCCGTTCTCATTGCAAGAAACGGTTTCTTTGTAACTTTATAATATGTTGAATTCATATAACCAACATATTTTATAACACAAACAACTGCAATAACCAACAGCACTAAAAATAAAAGTATCATATTTTCACCTCATTCATATATTGCAGGCAAAAATCATTCGCCGGGTTTGATGTTTTTCGTCATAATTACCGCATCTTCATCCGGTGCGGTATAAAAGCGAGGGCGAATACCTACATTTTCAAAGCCCATTTTTTGATACAAATTTATTGCCGGGGCATTGCTTTTTCTGACTTCCAAAGTAATGAAATTCATTTCATTTTCAAGTTCTTTTAAAATAAGCTTTTGTGCAATGCCTTGCCTGCGGTATTCGGGCAAAACAGCAACATTGGTCACATACCCTTCACCGCAAAATATTTGAAGCCCCATATATCCGACCGCCGTCAAGTGCAACAACGAAACAGGAGGTATCAAGCCCAAGCTGATTTTCAAGGTCTGCCTTGCTCCACGGGTGTGAAAAGCAGGCACATTCGATTTTATATACATCATCAAGATGTTTTTTACTGAATTTTTCTATACTAATCATATTTAAACTTAATGTGCATCAAACCAGGTGTTGCCGATTTTTCCGTCTGCACGAAGAAGAACTTTCATTTTGCAAGCATTTTCCATTTCTTCCGTCACGATTTCAAGTGCTTTTTGCGCTTCATCTTCAGGCGCTTCTACTATAAGTTCATCGTGTACCTGAAGAATTAAGCGTGATTTCATATTTTCCTTTGCAAGCCTGTCATCAACCTTAACCATAGCAATTTTGATAATATCTGCGGCAGTACCTTGAATAGGCATATTCCTTGCCACACGCTCGCCGAATGCACGCATCATATGATTAGATGACGCAAGTTCAGGCAAATATCTTTTTCTGTGAAACAGGGTTTCGCTGTATCCCTTATCTTTAGCAAGGTCAATCATTTTTTGCATATAGTCATTAACACCGCTGTAATGTGCAAGGTAATTATCTATATACTGCTTGGCTTCTTTATTTGATACACCGATATCCTTGGCAAGAGAAAATGCGCCGATACCGTAAACAATGCCGAAATTAACAGCCTTTGCCCTGCTGCGCATTTGCGGTGTAACCATATCAACAGGCAAGTTAAATACCTGCGACGCTGTGATAGTGTGAATATCATCACCGCTGTTAAATGCGTTTATCATATTTTCATCACCCGAAAGGTCAGAAAGAACACGAAGTTCAATTTGGCTGTAATCGGCATCAACAAGCTTTTTGCCGCTGCCGGCAATGAAAAACTTGCGCATTTGACTGCCAAGTTCTGTTCTTATCGGGATATTTTGCAAATTAGGTTCAAGTGATGAAATTCTGCCCGTTCTGGTTTCGACTTGATTAAAACGGGTATGAATTCTTCCGTCATCACCGATAACTTTCAAAAGTCCGTCACAATATGTTGACTTAAGCTTTGAAAGAGAACGAAATTCAAGAATTTGGCTGATTGCAGGATGTTCGTTAACCAAGCTTTCAAGCACTTCTGCGTTAGTTGAATAACCTGTTTTCGTCTTTTTTTTGCACGGTAATTTAAGCTCTTCAAAAAGAGCGACACCGAGCTGTTTAGGTGAGTTGATATTAAATTCATATCCCACACTTTGATAAATCGACTCGGTTAAATCTTTTATTCTTTCACCAAGCATTTTGCCGAAAGCTTCAATTCCGTCTTTATCAACTTCAAAGCCGACATATTCCATTTTTGCAAGCACACGGGAAAGCGGAAGTTCAATTTCTTCAAGAAGGTTTCTTTCACTTGCTTCGTCAATAAGCTTATCCGTCTTTTCAAAAAGAGGTTTAATTACAGATGAAAGCTCAACTATTTCATCCCTGTTGCCGAGTGAATTCAAATATTCGGGAATTTTCACACCGTATTCAAGGCAAAGATGTGAAATATCATAATTGCTGTCACTCGGCCTTAAAAGATAAGCACTGAGCATTAAATCGCCCTTTACACTTTTAAGTTCAACATTATATTTGCAGGCAAGGCGGTGCAGTTCTTTAGTATTATAAGTAAATTTATTTGCACTTTCATCTTCAAAAAAGGTGCGTACAAAATATGAATACTCCGGTGTTTCGCAAGGCATTACGATAATTTCATCATCAAATGCGAAATATAAATCCGTAACGCTGCCGTCTACTATATTTGGATAAAAGAACACATCGCTGTTTTTAGTTTTATCAAGCAGATAATCAGCGTCAACACAAGTTAAGCAGTTAAGCTTTCGCTCCTTTTGCTCCTCAACTTCAATTTCACCGGCTTTATTAGGGTCAAGATTAAACTTTGGAATAAGCGAAAAAAGTTCAAGCCTTACAAATTGCGATACCGCCTTTTGCTCATCCTTATCTTTAATTACATATGAATTTATATCGGTATCAATCGGTGCTTCGGTGCTGATTGTACCGAGTTTCAGCGAAAGATACGCTTTTTCTTTATCATTTTTAAGTTTGGCTTTAACACCCGGCTTTATATCAAGTTCATCAAGATTGTCATAAATATAATCAAGATTATGAAATCGGAAAATCAGGTCAAGCGCGGTTTTTGCACCTACACCCGAAACACCCGGAATATTATCGGATGTATCCCCCTGAAGTGCCTTTACCTGAATAAGCTCCTGCGGTGTAACACCGTATTCTTCATCAATCGCTTTTTCATCATAAATATCTGTTACCGCCTGCCCCATTTTAGTTCTTGCAAGCAAAACCTTAACACCGCCGTGTGCAAGCTGAAGCGAGTCACGGTCACCCGTTGCGATAAAACACTCGTCACCGTTATTTCTGCAAGCGAAAGCAAGCGTACCTAAAATATCGTCCGCTTCCCAGCCCTCTTTTTCAATCGTTTTGATACCGAGAGAATTGAGTATTTCTTTTAACACCGGCATTTGAGAGCGAAGTTCATCAGGCATACCCTTTCTGCCGGCTTTATATTCATCATACATTTTATGCCTGAAAGTAGGTGCATGCATATCAAACGCAACTGCCACCGCGTCAGGTGTGCAAATATCTTCAAGCTTTAAAAGAATATTCAAAAAACCGTAAATTGCATTGGTATATTCTCCGCTTTTGGTTGTTAATAATTTTATTCCGTAAAAAGCACGGTTTACAATGCTGTTTCCGTCTAAAACAAGAAGCTTCATAAGTTCAATTCCTTTATTTAAAATCATAATATTATATCATATATTTAATTGATTTACAATTGATATTGTGATATATTAGTTGCAAGTAATTCAAATAAGGTAATAAATATGAAAATAAAAGATGTTAAATTTGAAAACAATGTATTTTTAGCACCGATGGCAGGCATTGCCGACAGAGCCTTTCGTGAACTTTGCATAAATTACGGTGCAGGCTACACGGTAAGCGAAATGGTATCATCAAAAGGGCTTACCATGGGGGATAAAAAGAGCGGCGAGCTTTTAACCCTGGGCGAAATTGAAAACCCCGCAGGTGTGCAGATTTTCGGTGACAACCCTGAAATAATGACACAGGCGGCAAAAATGTGCATAAAATATCACCCAAATATTATTGACATAAATATGGGTTGCCCGGCACCCAAAATCGCTATGAACGGCGGCGGTGCAAGCCTTATGAAAAATCCGCTTTT
>OBHU01001528.1_pt1 | contig 11116 bp, 8 predicted proteins | sample 1519071 | NCBI WGS metagenome assembly OBHU01 (sample SAMEA2452135, study PRJEB22498) | human gut metagenome
AGGAAAATTCTCTAGCTGCTCTTCCGATCGTTTATTTATTTTTTATCATATACTCAAAATCTACAGTTGGCCAACTACAATTAAAATTTAATACACTCTGATTACTGTAGAAATCTCACGAGTATGTTCCATTCCCTTAATCTCAACCAAAGCATCTGCAAAGTTCTGCTCCAGTACAAGATCCGTGATAACAACTAATTCTGCCATATCATTAACCTTGTTCTTCTGAATCACCTGTGCGATACTTACTTGATTCTTTCCTAATGTATCTGCGATTCGAGCAAGAACTCCTGGTTTGTCATCAACTAACAATCTCATGAAATATTTGCTTTCAATCTCTGTGATCTTCTTGATTGGAAGGTCTTTGTAGCATGTACAATGGATTCTTCCTGTGCAATAGAACTGAATATTACGTGCGACATCAATGATATCTCCCATAACTGCACTTGCTGTTGGGAATTCTCCTGCTCCTCTTCCATAGAACATTGCATCGTCAACTGCATCTCCATGTACAAAAACTGCGTTAAATGAATCATTGACAGTTGCCAATGGATGATCACTTGGAATCAGCATTGGATGAACACGTACTTCAATTCCAGATTCTGTGTTCTTTGCTACCCCTAACAATTTGATCGTACATCCCATTGCTTCTGCATATTTGATATCTTTTGCTGTGATATTTGTGATTCCTTCTGTGTATACATCATCAAATGTGACCCTAGAGTTAAACGCAATGGATGCCATGATCGCCATCTTACGTCCTGCATCATATCCTTCGATATCAGCTGTTGGATCTGCTTCTGCATATCCTAATTCTGTTGCGAGTGCCAAAGCTTCATCAAATTCCATTCCTTCGTGTGTCATCTTTGTCAGAATGAAGTTTGTTGTTCCATTGACAATACCCATTGCTTCTGAAATATAGTTTCCTGCCAGACACTGTTTTAATGGACGGATAATTGGAATTCCACCTGCAACAGATGCTTCAAATAATAAGTCACATCCATTATGGGAAGCGATATCTAATAATTCACCACCATGCACTGCCATTAAGTCTTTGTTCGCTGTGACAACATTCTTACCTGCCTGAAGAGCTTCTGTAATATAAGTACGGGCTGGTTCGATTCCCCCCATAACTTCCACTACGATCTGAATCTCATCATCTGTGATAATGTCTTCCCACTGGTCAGTTAATACAGAAGGGTCAATTCCGTCTCTCTTCTTGTTCTTGTCTCTAACTAGAACTTTGCTGACAGTCAGACCTGCACCAACTTTGTGAGGTAATTCTTCTCTCTGGCGTTCGATCAGTTTGTATACTCCTGTTCCGACAGTTCCAGAACCAAGGAGGGCTACTTTGATGTTCTTTAACTCTTCCATGATACACTTCCTTTTCTGTTTTTGTTTATCTTTGCTTTTATCGAAATGTGATCTTTTGATCTGATAAATTCGTATAAGTAGTTTTTAGTATATCATATTTTTTTTGATTATCCTATATTTTTTATGCACAAGTGGTAAAAAAAGTCATATTTCAACAAATGAGAAAAATCCTGCCCTACAGGATTTTTCTCTACATGATATGTTTGATATATTCCATAAATTGAAAACTCAGGCTCTGACAAATTCCGTCTTTATCACCTTTTTCTATCAGATCAATCATATTGCTATCTTCAATGATCAGATCAGTAATATTATTGATGATCTCTCGTTCTAAATCATTCACTTCTTCAGGATAGACCATAACAACCATTGATTTGATCATTTCTTCTGAATTCCAATCATAAACTTCTTCTCCTTTAAAATAACATACCATCAGCATCACTTCTTTGACATCTTTTGAAAAATATTCAAAATAGCTGACCTTAGTTGCCGGTATCACAAAATAAGATTCCATTGATTTTCCTTGATTTATCTCATTTTGTTCTCTTACAAGTTCAAATCCGCAATTCTTGCAGATTTCACCAATCTTATCCACAACATCTTCTTCTGACGCATCTTTTGAAAATGATAAGATTGTAAAATTCTCAATGATCTTCATTGCCTGCTGTGTAAACTGATTCAGTCTTGCTAACGCAAGCATTCCATTCATCTTCTCCCAACGTTCGGCATCTTTTCCTCTTTCTTCAATCCTTCGCAATGTTTTATGTTTATGACGACGAATCTTTTCTTTTACCAAAGCTAGTTCCTGAGGATTTAGTAATGGAGAAACTTTCAGATACATTTCCTGATCCAGATACAATGGAATCGTTGATAAAATCAGATCATAATCACTCAAATCTTCTTTTCCAAGACCGATCAATGAAACTATTTTGCGTACATAAATCTCTGGAATTTCTCGTTCTAATCGGCTTGCCAGCATTTTAGATGATCCCATTCCACTAGAACATACTACGAGAATTCGAAATGTTTTCTTTGTAATATTATCTAAGGATACTGCAAAATATAACACCAGATACCCAATCTCATCTTCTGGAAAATAATCTTCCGAAAATACAAGACGAGCACTTCTTTTAATAATCTGAAAGAGTTCTTTATAATCTTTTTCTATCTCACGGATAATCGGATTAGAAATACTCATTCCACTTCGAATTCTCTTTAGTGCTTTATCCATATGGGCTACCAGTCCATCCATCAATTTCTGGTCCTGGCTTAGATAAATGCCCATTTCTTCTTCTACATGTTCGATGAATTTACGGACTTTTCCACGTAATTCATAAGTTTGTGCGGTTAATTCTTTCGATAAAGTCGGCATACTTAATATATGGATCATATGACACAGTTCTTTATGATCATAATCTTTAAAATCAATCATAAATTCTCTTTTTAAGTACTGTATCGCACGTTTTGTAAGCTGTTTCTCTTCTTTGCTGATATTTTCATCGAGTTGATTTATTTCTTTTTTGCTCTTTCCCATTTGATTTCTTCGAATCATCAGTGCTGTCAAAATAACAAATTCAAGATAACTTCCATCTTCCATATAATATCCTGCTTCTTCAAAATCCATGTTGAGGTTTTGAAGGGATTTATGGCATCTCTTAATCATGTCAGCATAACCGTATTTTTCTTCAATATCAAGCAGGAAAGGATGGAAACTTTCTGTGTTCCCATCCATCCATGATAACAATCTTTCAATTTCAATTGTTTCTCTTAAGATATTTACAAGTAAGCAGTCTCGTTCTTTCTGATGACCCTTTAAATAGATGCCCTCACCTTTTTTCTGAACTAATTCAATCTGATACGATTCGCATAACTCAGATATTTTCTTTAAATCATTTCTTATGGTTGGCAATGATGTCTTTAGATCGATTGCCAACGCTTCCGCTTTGATATAGTTTTCACTGTGGATCAGCTCAAATAATATCCGATTACGCCGTTCCTTTGGTTCGACAACTTGTGTATATACTTCTGCTTCCAGATATAATTTTAATTCTTCACGATTCTTACCACTGCCAACAATTTTTACTCCTTTTTTGCTGACAGTTTCTAACGTAAGATCGTATTCTGCCAATACATCCGAAATCTCATTCATATTGCGGTAAACTGTTCGTTCCGAAATCTTCATCTTATCCGCAATTTTTTTCATCGTAATATATCCGTGTTCTAATATAATGATCTGAATGATCTCTTTCGTACGTGTTGACATTAACATATTGACTGCTCCTTCATCTTCTTGCTATTCCATCATCTGCTTAATTCTTTGTGCAATTGCTTTATGTTCGTCTGCATTCAGGAATTCTTTGATCTCAATGATCGTTGTGCCTGCCGGAGCTTCTTTCTTCGCTGCTTCTAACAGATTCGTGTTCGTTATAACGACATCGACATCTTCTGGTATCTGATGAATTGATACATGGTCTACATTCACAAATACACCTGCTTTGTTAAGTTGTGTCTTCAGCATGGAAGCTCCCATTGCGGATGATCCCATTCCTGCATCACATGCAAATGCTATTTTCTTTACATCTTTTTTCTCTACTGTTGTTGTGTCAGCTTTTGCTACACTTTCTTCTCCTGGTGCATTGTGGCTTTCTACAAACTGGCTTAAGTCAATTCCACCAACTTCTTCTACTTCGTCATCTGGTGTCTTATCTCGTTTTAAGAAGAAGGCTACAATCACGAATGATACTGCTGCTGCAATAACATATCCCATGACATTAACGAATAATTTACCTTTTGGTGACATGATGATCAGTGCGATGATTGATCCTGGAGATATAGCTCCAACAGCTCCACCATCCATGAATGTCAACCAGAATAATGCTGCGATTTGTCCACAAATAGGTCCTAAGATCGTGATTGGTTTACTTAATGCGTATGGGAAAGAAACTTCTCCGATACCACCAATGATCTGGATGATTGCTGCACCAGGTGCAGATTTCTTTGCTGTTCCTTTTCCGAATACACAGAATGCTAATATAAGTCCTACCCAGTTACCACTATTTGATTCTATCAAATATAAGATAGATTTTCCTGTGTGAGCTGCCTGCTCAATTGCAAGTGGTGTAAAGATTCCATGGTTGATTGCATTATTTAAAAACAATACCTGTCCTGGAACTACGAAGATTGGTGCGAATGGTAAAATGTTGTGTGTGATTAGGAAGTTAACACCGATTGTTAATACATGTGTGATTCCTGAGAAAATAGGCGTTACAACCATGAATCCTACAATCATCATGAGTGCTCCTAAGATACCCATTGAGAAGTTATCTACTAACATCTCAAGACCAGGTTTTACATGTCCATCTAATGCTTTGTCAACCTGTTTGATGAGCCATGCACCTAAAGGTCCCATGATCATACCACCAATCATCATTGCAACGTCTGCTCCAATTACAACACCGATTGTTGCTATCGTACCTGCTACAGCTCCTCGTCTTCCATATACTGCATAACCACCTGTATAACCAAATAAGATTGGAATCAGATAAGTTAATGTAGGGCTTACTAATTCATTTAATTTTTCATTTGGGAAGTATCCTGTTGGAATAAATAATGCTGTGATAATACCCCATGCAATCAGGGCTCCAATGTTTGGCATTACCATTCCAGAAAGGAATCCACCAAGCTTCTGGATTTTGGCTTTCATTTCATTTGCCATAATATAATCCTCCTTGTCGTTTGCTTTTTCTTAATTTTTTTCTTTAAAAAAGTAACTGAAAGGATAACCGGTTATCTTATGGTCTTATTATACCTTGCCATCTGGTACTTCGTAAAGTTTTGACAGTAGTAAGTTTGTCAGAAAAAATTTGACATATTTTTTATTTTTATTATATATTGTTAACTAAACATCTAACAACCTCACAAAAAGCCACATACTTATCCTATGTCTGTGGCTTTTGATCTTCTATATCTATCTAGGAACAAACGATAACATCTATTCCCTGCTTTCTGATCGCACTGACATCCTCTTGGGATACTCCATCATCTGTGATCAGACATGCAAAGTCCTTTAAATCTGAAACTTTACAAAATGTTTTCTTGCCAATCTTCGAACTGTCGCTTAATAAATAACGTTTAGATGCCGTCTTCATCATCGCTTTCTTCATTGCTGCGGTCTCTTCATACGGTGCCGTAACTCCTTGCGTGACTGACAGTGCATTCGGCACAATAAATACCTTATCGACTGAAATGTCCTTTAAAAAATCCAGTCCAAATGCACCAACAGTACATTCAAATCCATTCCTTACATTCCCTCCAATCAAAATCACATGGATATCAGGGCTTTTCTGCAGTTCAATTGCAATTGACAAGTCATTCGTCACGACTTTTAAATTATGAAATGTTGTAAGCCCAGCTGCGAATTCTGCTGCAGTTGTTCCGCTGTCGATCAAGATCACATCACCTTCTTCCACGAAGTCTACCGCTCTCTTACCAATCTTGCGCTTCTCTGCCGTATAAATCTCATGACGCATTGCAAGATTGCTTTCCTTCTCGATCTTATCCTGATTCAGAACCGCTCCACCATGTGTCCGGATAACCATCCCTGCTTTTTCCAGTTCTCTTAAATCGGTTCGGATCGTTGCTCCTGTGACTTGAAATTCATCGACAAGTTCCTGTATATTTGCTTTCTTATGCTGCTTTAAATAGATCAGCACCGCTTCTTTTCGTTCTCGTGCAAACATTTCATCTTCTACTTTCTACATTTATACTTCTACATTATAATACTTTAATAATATATCTTCTGCTTCCTTATTCCACAGTCCCTGATATTTATCACATGCATCAGCCAACTGTGTAAATAATTCATTCTCTTCTCCCATTTTACGAAAATCCTCAATGGCTGTCAATGGCATGTGGATCTGTGTATAGATCAGCTTCTTTCCACCAGGAATCTCTGGTAAATGAAGCGTTGTATCTGCATAAGCATCCAATCCCCCAATGTGTGTGATCATAACGGCTGGATTGACTTCCTTCTTAAAAATCAGATCGAGTGCTTCCAATAAATCTGTCTTAATTCCTCCTGATGATCCAAGGATCTTCGTATTTTTGTAATGTGCATTGTAAAGATTCATCTCCGCAGAGAATACAGAATCTGCTGGTCCAGCAAATAAATTCATGCAACCATCAAATGCCATCACTTTATCTCCAACTTCTGCAATCTGGCGGATTGGTGCATAGACAAAGACATCATGATATCCAACCCCATCTGTGATCTTTAACAGCTCTTCTACTTCATCATCCATCTTCGCTGTATTTACATAATGTAATTCTACACCCTTTTCTTTGGCATATTCTTCAGAAATGACTTTTCTTGCTCTTGCTAATCTGTCGTCGTTGATTTCTGTTACGACAACTTTCTTTGGTTTATTTTTCATTGCTAATGCATAGCTGACCGCTCCAAGCCCCATTGGACCACATCCACCAAGAATCAGAACATTTTCACCTTCCTTAGCTCCAATAAAATGTTCATGTGTCTCAGATTTTGTATGATAATTTGCATTATATCCACCGATGATACAGTACATTGGTTCAGAGACAGAGACTTCAAAAAATGCATCTCCATTATAATGTAAAAGACAGCCTTTCTCGATTACATCGTTTGGCACGATACAATAGGTAACAGCCCCTCCAAAATAAGGATAAGAATATCCAGGTGCCCCCATCTGATCAGGAATTCCTGGTAAGACTACGAATCGTTCCCCTTCTTTATATTCATCTGCCCACTTCTTACCAACTTTACAGATCGTTCCTAAAAGTTCATGTCCAACAAGCACTGGTTCTTCCGCAATGTTATCTGGAACTCTGATATGTCCTGAGCCTAATTTTACTTCTTTCCATGTTGACATGCAGATACTGTCACTCATGACTTTTAATAATACTTCATCATCTTTGATCTCCGGCATTTCAAACTCTTCCAAACGAAGATCTTTGGCACCGTACATTCTTACTCCTTCTACTTTCATTTTGCATTCTCATTTTTTATTTATTTTGCATTTGTTTTTACTTTAAACGAATTATAACATTTGTTTTTTACTTTTCAACATATTTTTTCATTTTATTTTTACTTATTTTTATTTTATTTTTATTTAACTCCTATTAACTTTTTTTCTCAAATCTATTGACATCAATATTCAAAAGTATTATATTCAAAACATAAACAATTAAGCAATCATTTAATCTTATAAAAAGGAGATTTCTATGGATAAAACGGAGAAATATAACATTGCTTCCATGGATATTCATGGTCATGGATGTGATGTTACAGAATTAAAACATGTTCTTCCACCAGAAGAATTTGCCATTGAAACTGCCAGTTTATTTGGTCTGTTAAGTGACAGTACCAGACTTCGTATTTTGTATCTTTTATACCACCGTGAAGTCTGTGTTAGAAATATCGCGGAAGCGATTGAGATGAGCCCACCAGCAGTGTCTCATCATCTTCGCTCTTTGAAGCAATTAGGTGTGATCACAAGCAGACGAATTGGGAAAGAAGTTCATTATACGATCGCAGACACTGCTGACGGAGAGCTTGTATCTGATCTGTTAAAGACTGTATTTGAAAGGAGGGGTATTTATGAAGAAGACTTATGAGTTTGAGAATCTTGGCTGTGCTCATTGTGCAGGTAAAATGGAAGAAAAAATCGGGAAACTTCCTGATGTTGAAAGTGTAAATCTTTCATTTCCTATGAAAAAAATGTATGTTGAAACTTCTCGTGAAGATCTGCTTCCTGATATTCAAAAGATTTGTACGGATATTGAACCGGATGTTATTGTGACGGAAGTTACGAAAAAATCATCTAAACGGAGAAAACATGTGGAAGAAGATTCTCATGAAAGTCATGAATATCATCACCATCACGATGAACACTGTGACTGTGGATGTGATCACAGCCATAATGAACATGAGCACCTCGAACATCATCACCATCATGATGACCACTGCGACTGCGGGTGTGAACACGATCACGAAGAACATGAACACCACAAACACCATCATGATGACCACTGCGATTGTGGCTGCTGTGATGATGACGATGACGATGATGAATCAATTGCAGCTGCTGCAAATCGTGAAGGAAATGGTCAGGCAACCGTATTTATTGTCGAGAAATTAGGCTGTGCTCATTGTGCAGGTAAAATGGAAGAACAGATTTCTCATCTTCCCGGTGTTGAAGCCGTCAATCTGACATTTGCAACAAAGCAGTTACGTGTATGGTCTGATGATGCCAAAACATTATTGCCTCAGATTCAAGATATTTGTACTTCCATCGAACCAGATGTCAAAGTCGTTGTCCGTGAAAATACTGTCCGTGCACAAAAAGAAGCGAAAAAAGCCAAAGAGAATTCTGAAGATAACAGAGAATTCTGGGAACTTGGTGCTGGTATCGTTTTATTTATTGCTGGAAAAGCATTGGAATCTTCCAAGCCTGTATACAGTATGGTATGTTTTATCCTTGCATATTTAATTTTAGGAATTAAGATCGTATGGACCGCTCTTAAAAACATCTCTAAAGGTCAGGTTTTTGATGAAAACTTCTTAATGAGTATCGCAACGATCGGTGCTTTCGGCGTCGGAGAATTTGCGGAAGCGGTCGGTGTTATGATGTTTTATCGTATTGGTGAATTATTTGAAGAAAAAGCTGTGGAACGAAGCCGTTCCCAGATCATGGATGTCATTGATATGCGACCTGAAGTTGTCAACCTTGTTGATGATCATGGAGATGTCACTGTAATTGATGCCGAAGAAGCTGAAATCGGAGATATCTTATTAGTACGTCCTGGTGACCGTATTCCATTAGATGGTATCATCACAGATGGGGAAACGATGATTGATACTTCTCCTGTTACCGGAGAACCCATTCCTGTTTCTGCCTCTGTCGGAACAGATGTAACTTCTGGATGTTTAAATACTTCTGGTGTTATTAAGATCAAGGTAGAAAAAGTACTGGAAGAATCTATGGTCACAAGAATCATGGATTCCGTAGAAAATGCAGCCGCAAGCAAACCAAAGATGGATCGTTTTATCACACGTTTTTCTCGTGTATATACTCCATTTGTTGTACTTCTTGCCCTTGCAACTGCGATCATTCCTTCTTTAGTGACAGGAAACTGGACACACTGGATATACACAGCTTTAACTTTCCTTGTAATCAGCTGTCCTTGTGCCCTTGTATTAAGTGTACCTCTTGCATTCTTCTCTGGAATCGGAGCTGGATCTAAGATTGGTATCTTATTTAAAGGCGGGGCTGCACTTGAAACATTAAAAGATATTACTTCTGTTGTCATGGATAAGACTGGAACGATCACAAAAGGAAACTTCAAAGTTCATGATGTGATCCCTCTCGGAAATGCAACCAGACATGAAATATTATCACTTGCTGCTTCCTGCGAAGAATCTTCTACTCATCCAATCGGAAAGAGTATCATGGAAGCTGCCAAAGATGAAAATGTAACTTATAAAACACCTGAAAACGCAAAAGAAATCGCTGGACATGGTTCTGTTATCACAATTGATAACTCAGAAATCTTAGCTGGCAATAAAAAATTGATGGCTCAGTATCATGTAACTGGAGACTATCCAGAAACAACTTCTTATGGAACTGAAGTTTTTCTTGCAAAAGATGGTGTGTTAATTGGTGCAATCGTTATTGCAGATACATTAAAAGACGATGCGAAATCCGCCATTGCTTCCTTAAAAGCACAGAATCTTCACACGGTTATGTTAACTGGAGATTCCGAAACAACTGCAAATGCGATTGCAAAAGAAACTGGAATTGACGAAGTTTACTCAAGACTTCTTCCTGATGAAAAACTTGCCAAACTTCAGGAACAGAGAAGCAAACATGGAGCTGTTATGTTTGTTGGTGACGGTATCAACGATGCCCCTGTATTAGCTGGTGCTGATTGCGGTGCTGCCATGGGAAGCGGTGCTGATGCTGCAATCGAAGCAGCAGATGTTGTATTCATGACCTCAAACGTTGAAGCAATTCCACAGGCAATCTCTATCGGCAAAAAAGCTTGTAAGATCGCTTGGCAGAATGTTGTATTTGCATTGGCGATCAAGGCATTAGTAATGATCCTTGGACTGCTTGGATTCGCAAATATGTGGATGGCTGTGTTCGCAGATAGCGGAGTCGCAATGCTATGCGTAATAAACTCTATACGTGCAATGAAATTGTGATTTGAATAACGGAAATTATTGGTGGAATATTATAAAAAGAGATCATGTGCCTGCAACCCACTCGCGTTCGGACTCCCACGTAGCTGTACTAAGCTCCTGAATGGTCTAACGACCATCCACTCGCTAAGTGCAGACGTGTCCGTACGGTTGCTGACACATGATCTCTTTTTATAATATTCAAATAATTTACGTGATTCAAACCACTATACAGTGTGTATGTTATATGGTATTGGTTAATGATTTTTGTGTTTATTAACAGAAGGTAAAAGGGCTTCTACAGCACCGATTTGACGAGATGTTTTAGAATATAATAAACATCTGTCTACCACTACAAAAATTGAAAACCAATAACGTTTAACATACACACCACTTAAGTTTTCCAATCTTGTAATTGTCCACACTCTAGACTTCTGGTATATGATAAAAAATAAATAAACGATCGGAAGAGCAGCATTAGAATTTTGCCACGTTTTTTACGGATTCGCAGCCGGCTTGGTGCGTTGT
>OBHU01001533.1_pt1 | contig 11069 bp, 8 predicted proteins | sample 1519071 | NCBI WGS metagenome assembly OBHU01 (sample SAMEA2452135, study PRJEB22498) | human gut metagenome
GCACTCGCCTTTACATTTATGGTTTTTTGGGCTTTGCTATATTTTTTGTGGACTATCTCCGCGACTATGCCCGTTCGGAAGGTAAAACCGTCTTTCTGACCTCGCATATCATTCAGGATATGGAACGTCTCGTTGACGACTGCATTATTATGGACTACGGAAAGATACTGATTCAGAAACCAATCACCGAATTACTGGAAAAAGGACGCCGCTACACCTTCACCATTCCCGAAGGTTACGAGCTTCCTGCATCGGATGATTTCTACCATCCTTCCATCATGCGGAACCAGCTGGAGACTTTCTCCTTCCTGCAACCGGCAGAAACAGAAGCCAAACTGAAATCAATGTCAGTGCCCTACACAGACTTGCACTGTGAGCAAGTCAATTTGGAAGATGCCTTTATCGGCCTCACCGGGAAATACTGATTAAATTAAGAATAAGAGTTGGCAACTCGTAACCCATAAATCATCATTCATAAATCATAAATCCTCAAGAATGTACGCTATATTTTATAAAGAATGGATAAAGACACGGTGGTATTTTCTGCTTGCCGTGCTCGCCACACTTGGTTTTACAGGCTACTGTATGCTCCGCATTAACCGGGTGGTAGAAATGAAAGGGGCTGCCCATGTATGGGAAGTCATGCTGCAACGGGATGTCATCTTCATTGATATGTTGCAATATATACCTCTGATTGCCGGAATCCTGATGGCAATCGTGCAGTTTGTCCCCGAGATGCAACGCAAATGTCTGAAACTGACTCTCCATCTACCTTATCCGGAACTGAAAATGACGGGCAATATGTTACTCTCCGGACTCATACTGCTTCTTGTCTGCTTCGCTTCCAATTTCCTGTTGATGGAGATCTATCTGAACGGAATCCTTGCCCATGAGCTCAAAAACCACATACTGCTTACCGCTTTAACGTGGTATCTCGCCGGCATCTCCGGCTATCTGCTCGTCGCATGGATTTGCCTCGAACCGGCATGGAAACGCCGTATCCTGAATCTCATTATCGCAGTATTGTTACTCCGAATCTTCTTCCTGTCGCCTACGCCGGAAGCATACAACAAGTTTCTCCCTTATTTAGTGGTCTATACTTTGTTGACAGCCTCTTTCTCGTGGCTCTCTATCGTACGGTTCAAGGCCGGAAAACAGGATTAACCAATAAAAAAATTAAAGATTTAAAATTAAAAGATTGAGAAATGAGACGTTTCAGTACCATACTATTATATGTAACCATCGCTTTTCTGCTTCTTTGGCAGCTGCCCTGGTGTTACAATTTCTTTGTCGTAAAGCCGGAAAAGACTCCCTTTACCCTGTATAGTTTCGTAATTGGCGATTTCGCCCAGATGGGACAAGAAGAAGGGAAAGGAACCGTGCGCCGCGACCTTGCAGGAAACATTTATTCGGAAGCTGCTTTCGACAGCATCCTGCCTATGTTTTATTTCCGTCAGTTGATGTCTGATGAGCGTTTTCCGGATACCATTCAAGGAATCGCAATGACTCCTAAAATGGTGCAGACAGAAAACTTCAACTTCCGCAGTGTGCCTTCGGATATAAACGCACCTTCTATCGGGCTTTACCCACTGATGGAATCTATGTCAGGACGTGTGGACCTGAAAATGCCGGATGACGTATTCCGTATCACCTCCAAAGGGATCGAATTTATCGACATGGCTACCAACAGCGTGAAGGAAGACAAAAGCCTTCAGTTTACCGAAGCTATGACTAAGAAGGATTTTCGTTTTCCGGCAACGGAAATCGTAGGAAATCCGACGGTGAAAAAGGAGTATGACGAAGGTTATCTTCTGTTGGATGCCGACCGTCGTCTGTTTCATCTGAAACAGGTGAAAGGACGCCCGTATGTCCGTGCCATCACCTTGCCTGAAGGCCTGACATTAGAACATCTGTATCTGACCGAGTTCAGAAATAAAAAGACGCTTGCTTTTATGACCGATGCCAACAACGCTTTCTATGTGTTGCAGAACCGGACGTATGAAATCGTAAAAACAGGAATCCCAGCATTTGATCCGGAAACGGATGCGCTCACCATCATCGGTAATATGTTCGACTGGACAGTCCGTGTGACAACTCCGGCTTCAGATAACTATTACGCATTGGACGCCAACGATTATTCGTTGATAAAGAAGTTGGAGAACGAATCGAACGTTCATTCCATGCCAGGTATTACGTTCACATCTTACACAGATAAATATGTAATGCCACGCTTCGAATAATGTTTCAATAATTGAATGTAACATGGGTGAGGGGTTATCAAAAGTCAATAAATTAAATGTGACTTTTGATAACCCCTCACTGTTTCCTTTCCACGCATTTAGAGAAAACAAAAGGATTTACAATTATTTCTTCAATAAGTATGTTTTTTCCCAGCAAAAGGTTTACCTTTGCCGACTCATCAACTATTTAAACCGCAATTGCTTCTGCATTATACTCAAACAAATACGGTAAAACGAAATAACTCAAACTAAAAACCGTATGAAAGTTTACCAAGCATTTGCTTTCCTAAGTATCTTCATCATATTGTTCTATAATTGTTCGCTCCCTGCTGATGACGAAGAAAAGGGAGATTTAAAAGGAGGAGACACTATCACACCCGAACTTCCTTGGGAAGGAGAGATGGACAAATTCACCATCAATTCTAAAGAAGGAATCCATCTGAATGATCCGCAGGAAGACGCCGGAACAGCATATATCACCATTCCTTCTACCTCTGTAAAAAACACCCGTTGGGAATTTGGAGTTCACCTCACCTTTAATCCCTCCGCCAACAATTATGCACGATTTTATCTGACTTCTTCCTCAAACATTCTTTCCGGTAATTTAAACGGCTATTACATTCAGATTGGAGGAGCAAAAGATAATGTAGCTCTTTATCGCCAAAACGGAGACCAATCTAAACTACTGGCTTCGGGAAGAGAACTGATGAAAGGAAACTCTTCACCGAAACTATACATAAAAGTAGAATGTGACAATAACGGTTACTGGACTTTTTGGACACGGCTTGAATCCGAGAATGAATACGTAAAAGAAAAACAGATAAAAGATACCGATATACAGACTTCCCGCTACTGCGGTATATACTGCATTTACACCAAAACCCGTTGTAAAGGATTCACGTTCCATCACATACAGTTGTCTAATGACGTAGAAACGAACACATCACCCGACGAAACACCCGATAACCCCGATACGGATCTACCGGACAATCCCGACACTCCCGAATTACCAGAAGATGTGAGAGGAATGCTTCTTTTTAATGAAATAATGTATGATAATGCTACTGATGGCGCAGAATATATAGAAATCTATAATCCGGGTGAAAAGACTATTACCCTGCCAACTCTCTATCTATACAAAATGTATGAAAGTGGCACAGTATACAGTACTACCACTCTTTGTAACGAGAGTTCCTCCACTCCCCTCACCATTCCATCCAAAGGTTATCTTTGTTTCACCAAATACACCGGCAAAGTCATTCGGAAACATAAAGTAAATGGAGAGAACCTGATAGAAATATCCAAATTCCCGACTCTTAATAACGACGGAGGCTATCTGGCACTCTCCTGTAGCGAGAAGCCGGAGAAAGGACAAACTTTTGATACTTGCCGTTTTAGAGATGAGATGCACGATTCTGACAACAAAAAGACAACCGGCATCTCGCTTGAAAAGAAATCTCCGGAGTTGTCCTCGCTCAATAAAAACTGGCGTTCGTCCAAACACGCGACCGGAGGCACACCGGGAATAAAAAATAGGTAAGAGTATACATATCTATGATAAATTCCCTACTTTTGTAGACAAAGAAAAACTAATTCGGATCATTCATCCTCAAACGAATTTAAATAGCAGATATGAGTCCAGCCGTTATATCTATCACTATTGTGGCATACTTTATAATCCTGTTCACTATCTCTTATATAGCAGGACGCAAAGCCGACAATGAGGGATTCTTTGTCGGAAACCGTAAATCGGCATGGTATGTTGTTGCTTTTGCCATGATTGGTTCCACCATTTCGGGAGTTACTTTTGTATCTGTTCCGGGCATGGTACAAGCCAGCAGTTTCTCTTATCTGCAAATGGTACTCGGCTTTATAGTCGGACAGTTTATTATCGCCTTTGTGCTTGTTCCACTGTTCTATCGGATGAATCTGGTTTCTATCTATGAATATTTGGAGAACAGATTCGGAGCTTCATCCTATAAAACAGGAGCATGGTTCTTCTTTATCTCAAAGATGCTGGGAGCTGCCGTTCGACTATTTCTGGTATGCCTGACGCTGCAACTGCTGATCTTCGAGCCTTTCCATCTTCCTTTCCTGTTGAATGTCATACTTACCGTATTTATAGTATGGCTCTATACTTTCCGGGGCGGAGTGAAATCATTGATATGGACGGATGTATTGAAAACATTCTGTCTGGTAGTCTCTGTGGTACTATGTATCTATTATATAGCCTCCAACTTGCACCTCAACTTTAGCGGCCTGGTTACTACCATATCAGATAGTGACTTCTCCAAAACATTCTTCTTCGACGACGTGAACGACAAACGCTATTTCTTCAAACAGTTCCTGGCAGGAGTGTTCACTGTCATTGCTATGAACGGACTCGACCAGGATATGATGCAACGCAATCTTAGCTGCAAGAATTTCCGGGATTCACAGAAGAATATGATTACAAGCGGTATCTCACAATTCTTTGTCATTCTGCTTTTTCTGATGCTGGGAGTACTGTTATATACGTTTACAGCACAGCAAGGCATTGGGAATCCGGAAAAAAGCGACGAGTTGTTTCCGATGATTGCTACCGGAAATTATTTTCCCGGCATAGTCGGAATATTATTCATTATCGGACTGATAGCCTCCGCCTATTCTGCAGCCGGTTCTGCCTTGACGGCACTGACCACTTCCTTTACTGTAGATATTTTACATGCACAGAAAAAAGGAGAGGCGGCACTTAGCCAAATACGCAAACATGTACATATCGGTATGGCAGTTGTGATGGGAGCAGTCATTTTCGTATTCAATCTACTGAACAACACCAGTGTGATTGATGCGATTTACACATTGGCCAGTTATACGTATGGCCCTATCTTAGGACTGTTCGCTTTCGGCATCTTCACCAAGAAACAAGTTTATGATAAATATATTCCGTTGGTAGCTATCGCTTCTCCTATTCTTTGCTATATCCTGCAAAGAAATTCGGAAGCATGGCTCAACGGTTACCAAATTAGTTACGAGTTGTTGATAATCAATGCCCTGTTCACATTCCTTGGACTTTGTTTGTTCATCAAAAGACAAGACAAAGAAACATCTTACACAACTCATACTACAAAACAAAAAGTAAAATAATGAAAACAACAATCAACTGTTTTCTTCCTTTCAGCCGGTTGGAAGAAACTGTGCAAACAGTTAAGGAGTTACGTGCATCGACGCTGGTAGACAAAATTTATTTATTGGCATCGCCAATTACCAATGTCTGTATTCCCGGATGCGAACTCATCTCTGTAGAGAAAATGCAGTCTACACAAGCGATGCGAGCTATTGCAGAACATTCTGATAAAACATATACCTTGCTCTATACCAAACACACTGCACTAAAAATAGGCATGTTCGCTCTTGAAAGAATGGTTCAAGTAATGGAAATGACCCAAGCTGGCATGGTATATGCAGACCATTACCAACAGATAGACGGTGTGCAAAAAACAGCTCCGGTCATTGATTACCAACCCGGTAGCCTGCGTGACGACTTCAATTTCGGCTCGGTTCTACTGTTCAATGCCAACGCATTCAAGGAAGTTATAGAAAATACAGAAGAGGAATATCAATATGCAGGTTTGTATGATTTGAGACTCAAAATATCCCAAAAGAGCAAACTGGTACACATCAACGAATATTTATATACCGAAGTAGAAAGTGACAAGCGGAAAAGCGGTGAGAAGCAGTTCGATTATGTAGACCCTAAAAACCGTCAGGTACAGATTGAAATGGAACAGGCATGCACCAACCATTTGAAGGAAATTGGCGGATATCTTTATCCTATCTTCCGTCCCGTAGACTTTTCTTCCCACACTTTTGAATATGAAGCTTCTGTCATTATACCCGTACGCAACCGTATTCGCACAGTCAAAGATGCCGTACGCTCGGCACTGAACCAGCAAACGACCTTTCCATTCAATGTCATTGTCATCGACAATCATTCGACAGACGGAACCAGTGAAGTTCTCCGTGAACTTAGTTCGGACAAGCGACTGATTCACGTCATTCCCGAAAGAGATGACCTCGGTATAGGCGGATGTTGGAACATAGGTATCCATCACGAGAAATGCGGAAAGTTTGCCGTCCAACTTGATAGCGATGACGTGTATAAAGACGAACATAGCCTGCAAATCATCATTGATACTTTCTATACACAGAAATGTGCAATGGTAATCGGCACTTATATGATGACTAACTTTGATATGCAGGAAATTGCCCCCGGCATCATCGATCATAAGGAATGGACGCCCGACAACGGACGAAATAATGCATTACGTATCAACGGTCTGGGAGCTCCCCGTGCATTCTACACGCCCATTCTTCGGGAAATCAAAGTCCCGAACACAAGCTATGGAGAAGATTATGCCCTTGGATTGAAAATTTCACACGATTATCAGATAGGCAGAATATACGACGTGATTTACCTTTGTCGCCGTTGGGAAGGCAACTCGGATGCTGCACTGCCTGTTGAGAAAATCAACCAGAATAATCTATATAAAGACCGGCTTCGTACGTGGGAATTGGAACAGCGCATCCTGCAACAAAAAACGACATTAGAGAAAATTCAGCAAAGTATCGAACAGTTATTCCAAAAGCAAACTCTTTCTTGGGAACTAGCCAAAGAAAATTACCAAGCACTGGAACAGTATCGGTCACGAACAAAAAAAATATCCAAATGGTTTGGTAACAATTGTTTAAGTGCGAAACTATTCTTTAATCCGAAACGTATTCTTTCGGCTACCGCACAGACAGATACTGCCTCCATTCACTCACGGCCTTGCTTCCTCTGCCAAACAAACCGACCGCAGGAACAAGAGTTCATCAGTTACAGGAATTATCAGATACTGGTTAATCCCTATCCCATATTTAAACACCACTTTACAATTGTAGATAAGGAACACAAGTCACAATCCATAGCCGGGCGTTTTAAAGATATGATAGAACTCACCGACATTATGGAAGAATACTTCCTTTTGTATAATGGACCGGAATGTGGAGCTTCCGCTCCCGATCATGCCCATTTTCAAGCTTGCAGTAAAGAGGAAAGTATACAGGGAGCCTATTACGATCGCATGGAATTAATAGATAACGACAAGGTGCAAATTAGTTATAAAGATTTCCCGTGCAGTTTCATCAGGATTCAGGCGGAAAATAAGAAAACAATGTCGAAAACCTTCCATCTGATTTACGACATCTTAGCTACCAATAATAACGGAAAAGAACCAATGATGAATATTCTTGCCTGGTATGGTTTGGAACGCGCCAAAGAGGATTTTAGAGAGCGCTACGAAGAAGAATTTGAATCAGTGGCCGAACACCCTTACAATTGTGTTATCTTCTTACGCAGCAAACATCGTCCTGACTGCTATTACGCAAAAGGAGACGAACAAATTCTCATCAGTCCTGCTATTGCTGAAATGAACGGCATATTCCCTATAGTACGTGAAGAGGATATGGAGAAACTGACTCCTGAAAAAGTATATGATATCTATCGGGAAGTATCTATATCCAAAGAAAAACTGCAAAAAATACTAGAACGTATTAAAGCTGTATTATGACTCAACCTCAAATAACAGTTGGTATCCTTTCCGGGAAAGAGATTGAATTCTCTTTTCCTGTGAAATTTAGTTCTTCTGTCGGAACGGAAATTTCCGGGACACAGAAAGTTATTTATCAGGATGGGAAGATTCTTTGGCAAGGGAAAGAGTACGACGAATTATCCTTCATTCCTCCACAAAATGCACATGCTTTCTTTGAACTGAAAGATGTGACCATCGGAATCAACTTCCATTGGGAACGCAAAGAAGTCCAGAAATTCAAAGGGGAATTAAAGATTATCATCGAAGGAGAACAACTAACCGCCATCAATGTGATTTCCATTGAAGAATATCTTACCAGTGTAATTTCATCAGAGATGAGCGCAACAGCTTCTTTAGAACTACTAAAGGCTCACGCCGTCATCTCCCGAAGCTGGCTACTCGAAAAAAATAAAGAATTAAGAATTAAGAATGAAGAATTTAAAAGAACTTTGCAAAAAGACAGCGCAGCCAATTCTTCATTCTTCATTCCTAATTCTTCATTTATTAAGTGGTATGACCATGAAGCACATAGAAATTTCGATGTATGTGCCGATGATCATTGCCAGCGTTATCAGGGAATTACACGAGCCTCAACACCACAAGCCATCGAAGCAGTCTCCGCCACGCGGGGGGAAGTGCTGATGTATAAAGGAGCGATTTGTGATGCCCGTTTCTCTAAATGTTGTGGCGGAGCTTTTGAAGAGTTCCAAAATTGTTGGGAAAACGTAAAGCATCCTTATCTAATCAGACAACGGGATAGCAAGACTGAAAAACAACTTCCCGATTTGAACATAGAGGCGGAAGCTGATAAATGGATACGTACCTCACCTGTTGCTTTTTGTAATACGCAGGATAAGAAAATTCTAAGCCAAGTACTAAACAACTACGATCAGGAAACAGCAGACTTCTATCGTTGGAAAGTCAGTTATTCGCAGCAGGAGCTTTCAGAACTGATTCATCAACGTTCGGGGATTGACTTCGGGCAAATTCTGGATTTAATTCCTGTAGAACGGGGAACATCCGGACGTCTTGTCCGATTGAAAATTGTAGGAACCTTGCGAACGCTTATTATCGGGAAAGAACTGGAAATACGCCGTACCTTATCTACTTCTCATCTGTATAGTTCCGCCTTCGTAGTAGACAAGGAATATGAGGAAAAAGGACATAAAGAGGATAAAATCCCTTCACGATTCATCCTCACCGGAGCCGGATGGGGGCATGGAGTAGGACTTTGCCAGATTGGTGCTGCCGTAATGGGAGAGCAAGGTTACAAATATGAAGAAATACTGTCTCACTATTACCCCGGCAGTACACTCGAAAAACAATATCAATAAAAAAGAATAATACCATGACAACACCCACTACAAAAAGAAATCCCTGGAGCTGGATACCCACCCTCTACTTCGCAGAAGGGCTGCCATACGTAGCGGTAATGACGATTGCTGTTATCATGTACAAGCGTTTGGGATTATCCAATACGGAAATAGCCTTATACACTTCCTGGCTCTACCTTCCCTGGACTATCAAACCGCTATGGAGTCCTTTCGTCGACTTGGTGAAAACGAAACGCGCTTGGATTATTGCCATGCAAGGTTTCATCGCTGCCGGATTTGCAGGAATAGCCTTCTTTATTCCAACGGCTCATTATGTACAGTTGACTCTTGCTTTTTTCTGGTTGTTGGCATTCAGTTCCGCTACGCATGACATCGCTGCAGACGGTTTCTATATGCTCGGGCTCAATAATAAAGAACAATCTTTCTTTGTCGGTATTCGAAATACGTTTTATCGGCTTGCCAATATTTTCGGGCAGGGAATTCTAGTCATGCTGGCAGGATGGCTGGAAACATCACAGAACAATATTCCCTTGGCATGGAGTATTACATTTTACCTCCTTGCCGGATTATTTCTGGCTCTTACTATCTATCATCGGCTTATCCTCCCCCATCCTGATTCGGACATTAAACGTCCCGGACTCACACCGGGTAAGTTGTTGGGAGATTTTCTCCTGACCTTTGTCACATTCTTTCAGAAAAAGAACCTCGGTCTCATGTTCTTTTTCCTCCTCACCTATCGGTTGGGAGAATCACAGCTAGCCAAAATAGCTTCTCCTTTCCTGCTCGACACCACCGATAAAGGTGGGCTAGGTTTATCCACAGCAACTGTCGGAATGATCTACGGTACCATAGGTGTCATAGCTTTATTGCTCGGTGGAATCATTAGTGGTTTCCTCGTTTCCCGTGACGGATTCAAGAAATGGATATTACCCATGGCATTAGCCATCAACATTCCCGATCTATTATATGTATGGATGGCTGCCGCCACCCCGGACAATCCTATATTTATAGCCATTTGTGTAGCGATCGAACAGTTGGGGTATGGTTTCGGCTTTACCGCTTATATGCTATATCTGATTTATATAGCAGAAGGTGAACATAAAACGGCACACTATGCTATCGGAACCGGATTTATGGCACTGGGCATGATGATTCCCGGTATGCCTGCCGGATGGATACAGGAACATCTCGGATACACAAACTTCTTTATCTGGGTCTGTATTTGCACCCTGCCCGGTATCGTCGCCTCATTAATGATTCGCAACCGACTGGAAGATTCTTTCGGAAAGAAACAATAAAAAGCTCAAAGATATGATACTCATTGCAGATAGTGGTTCTACCAAAACCGACTGGTGCATCGTTTTCAACGGCACCCCAATCAAACGAATGGGAACGAAGGGAATTAATCCCTTCTTCCAATCAGAAGAAGAAATTCAACAAGAGCTGACACATTCCCTCCTGCCACAACTACCGGAAGGAACAATCAACTCCGTCTTTTTTTATGGTGCAGGATGCACTCCCGAAAAGGCTCCCGTCCTCCGGCGGGCTATTGCCGACAGCCTGCCCGTCATCGGGAACATCAAAGCCTACTCGGATATGCTTGCCGCTGCCCGCGGACTATGCGGACATGAAGCAGGGATTGCCTGCATCCTCGGCACAGGTTCCAATTCCTGTTTCTACAACGGTGAAGAGATTGTCAACAACATCTCCCCTCTTGGATTCATTCTGGGAGATGAAGGAAGCGGCGCAGTCCTAGGAAAACTATTGGTAGGCGATGTACTGAAAAACCAGCTTCCACCCACCATCAAAGAAGCTTTCTTAAAACAGTTCGACCTGACGGCCCCCGAAATCATCGACCGCGTTTACCGCCAACCCTTTCCGAA
>OBHU01001564.1_pt1 | contig 10908 bp, 8 predicted proteins | sample 1519071 | NCBI WGS metagenome assembly OBHU01 (sample SAMEA2452135, study PRJEB22498) | human gut metagenome
CAATGTCAATCCGTCCAATTCGCGATACAAAAGCATGCGTTCACTGCTACCGGTAACATAAGTGGCAGGCAGCAGCAACTCCAGATCGCTCTCTACCTGGCACTCCTCCACAAACTGTTCGCCGCTCACCGCACCTTCTCCTTTTATCTCATCGGCATACAGTTCGGCAAACTCATCCGTTTTCAATTCGTGTACAGCTTCGGAAAGGATTTTCTGATAAGTTTCATACCCTAAGTCGGCTATGAATCCGCTTTGCTCGGCTCCCAACATATTTCCTGCACCGCGAATATCGAGATCCTGCATGGCAATATGAATACCGCTACCCAAATCAGAAAAATTCTCAATAGCCTGCAAACGCCGTTTCCCCTCCGGGGTAAGTGACGACAACGGAGGAGCAAGCAGATAGCAAAATGCTTTCTTATTACTACGCCCTACCCGCCCGCGCATCTGGTGAAGATCGCTTAAACCGAAATTCTGTGCCTGATTGATAATAATCGTATTTGCATTGGGAATGTCGATACCGCTTTCTATAATAGTGGTAGCAAGCAATACATCATAATCATAATTTACAAATCCGAGGATAATCTGTTCCAATTCCGACGGTTCCATTTGTCCGTGCCCGATGGCAATACGGCAATCGGGAATATGGCGAAGGATCATAGCTTTCAATTCCGGCAAGTTTGCAATACGGTTGTTGACGAAAAACACCTGTCCGTTGCGACTCATCTCAAAATTAATGGCATCGGCAATAATCTCTTCATTGAAAGTATGTAGCTCGGTCTGTATCGGATAACGATTGGGCGGCGGTGTGGAAATCACGCTCAGATCTCGTGCACCCATTAATGAAAACTGAAGCGTACGCGGAATAGGAGTAGCAGTCATGGTCAGTGTATCTACATTTACTTTCAGTTGGCGCAACTTCTCTTTCACGGATACTCCGAACTTTTGTTCTTCATCGATAATCAGCAAACCGAGATCTTTGAAATGTACATCCTTTCCCAAGATGCGGTGTGTACCGATAAGAATACCGACCTCTCCGTCGCTAAGGCCTTTGAGCACTCTGCTTTGGCTTGTGCCGCCGTACGTGCACGGCTCAGATATTCCACCCGGCAGGGAAGCCCTTTCAAGCGTTCACGGAAGGTCTGAAAATGCTGATACGCCAATACGGTTGTAGGCACCAGTACGGCCACCTGCTTATTGTCGGCCACCGCCTTAAATGCGGCACGAATAGCCACTTCCGTTTTTCCGAAACCTACATCCCCGCAAACCAGACGGTCCATGGGGCGGTCACGTTCCATGTCTGCTTTTACTTCAGCCGTCGCTTTGCTTTGGTCAGGGGTATCCTCATAGATGAAAGACGCCTCCAGTTCCCGTTGTAAAAAGCTATCCGGACTATATGCAAATCCTTTTTCTTCACGACGTTGTGAGTAAAGTTTTATCAGATCACGGGCAATGTCTTTTATCTTGGTCTTGGTGCGCTCCTTCAACTTCTCCCAAGCACCGGTTCCCAATTTATTCAAACGGGGAGGTTCTCCCTCCTTTCCTTTATACTTCGATACCTTGTGCAACGAATGGATCGAAACAAAAACCACATCGTCATTCTGGTAAACCAATTTCATGACCTCCTGTGTGGTATCGCCATTAGGGATACGTACCAATCCGGAAAAACGTCCTACTCCGTGATCGGTATGCACCACATAATCACCGGGAGTAAACTGATTGAGTTCCTTTAATGAAAGAGCCACTTTACCCGAACGGGCCTTGTCGCTTTTCAGATTGTATTTATGAAAACGATCGAACAACTGATGATCCGTAAAAACGCAAAGCCGCAATTCATTATCTGCAAAACCTTCGTGAAGAGTACGTTCCACGGCTATAAAAGAAATTTTATCCCCCCTATCCTCAAAGATGGCACGGATACGATCGGTCTGTTTTGTACTGTCACTACAGATATACAGTGAATATCCTTTTTCCTGATACTCTTGAAAAGAAGCGGCCGCCAAATCAAAGTTCTTATGGAAAATAGGTTGTGCCGTCACATCAAAAGACACCGTGGCATCGGCTGTACCGGTAGGTTTATTACCAAACTCCAGACGCCGGAAATCAAGCGCATGAACTGTAAATTCACTCCCGTCAATCAGTTTCCCTTCAAGTGTAATGCCCCCGTTTTCTTCGGCCTCCTGTACGGCAATCGCCTGTGGAGTCAACGCCTCATCATGCACGCTCTGTATACGTTCACGCAACCACAGGAAATCACGCATGGCAAGTACGGCATCCCTCGGAATGAAATCAAGAAAAGAGGTCGATGCCATCCCTGTCACCGCCAGATCGGGCACTATGACAATACTGTCTTTCTTTTCACGGGAAAGTTGCGAATCCACTTCAAACGTACGGATGCTCTCCACTTCATCTCCAAAAAAGTCAATACGATAGGGATACTCCGATGAGAAAGAAAAAACATCGATAATACTTCCGCGAACCGCGTATTGACCCGGCTCATAAACATAGTCAACATACTCGAAACCGTAACTATGCAACACATCGGTTACGAAAGTGGAATCAACACGTTCGCCAACACCGAGCTTAAGCGTCTTATCGCTCAACTCTTTCCGGGAAACGACTTTCTCTGCCAATGCATCGGGATAGGTAACCACACACAGCCCCTTCTCCCCTTTCTGCAAACGACTGAGAACCTCGGTACGAAGTATCTCATTTGCCGCATCTTTCTGTCCGTATTTGATAGCGCGACGGAAAGAAGAAGGAAAAAACAGTATCCGCTCCCCTCCCAATACTTGCGTAAGGTCATGATAGAAATATCCCGCTTCTTCAAGATCGCTCAAGATAAAAACAAACGGACAGGTCTCTTTCCGCACCAATACAGAAAAGAAAAGCGAAGCGGAAGATGCACACAATCCCCCACAAAAAATATGTTTTACGGAAACATCTTTCAGCAGCCGGTTCATGGCCGTCACATTGGGATGGACGGCATATTGTTGTTGCAGTTCAGTGATAGTCATTATTCCTGTTTTTTTTAACTCACCATCTAACGGATAAAGCATCGTTCTGTTTCTATAAAAAAACACAACGATGTAAGACTCTGCATCCTCTGTGGTGAAAATCCCCGCAAAAGTACTAAATTATCCTTAGTTTTAATATACTATTTTTTGTAAGTAACGGAAAAACGTTACATTTGTCGCAAATACAAATACGCTTATGCAAACACCATCGGACAGCATTGTTATCATCCCCACTTACAACGAGCGGGAAAATATAGAAAATATTATCCGCGCGGTATTCGGATTAGATAAAGTGTTTCATATACTCATCATTGAAGATGGTTCACCGGACGGTACGGCGGCTATCGTCAAAAAGTTGCAGGAAGAGTATCCGGACCGTTTGTTCATGGTGGAGCGTAAAGGTAAATTAGGATTAGGAACTGCATATATTGCGGGATTCAAATGGGCGCTGGCCCACAACTATCAATATATTTTTGAAATGGATGCCGATTTCAGTCACAATCCCCAGGATCTGCCCCGTTTGTACAAAGCCTGCGCTGAAGATGGAAGCGATGTAGCCATCGGTTCACGCTACGTAAGTGGAGTCAATGTAGTAAACTGGCCTATGGGACGTGTATTAATGTCATACTTCGCATCCAAATATGTCCGGTTCATCACCGGAATTCCGATACACGACACGACTGCCGGATTCAAATGCTATCGCCGCCGTGTTCTCGAAACCATCGATTTGGACAATATACAATTCAAAGGATATGCCTTTCAGATAGGAATGAAATTTACGGCCTACAAATGTGGATTTAAAATCACTGAAGTACCGGTTATCTTCATCAACAGAGAGTTAGGAACTTCAAAGATGAATGGCAGTATCTTCGGTGAAGCCGTATTCGGAGTCATCAAGTTGAAAATAGGCAGTTGGTTTCATAAATATCCGAAATGCAGCAATCCGTGATTAATACCCCCGAAAAAATGAAAAGAACTTTTATAAAAAATGCAATCATAGTAAACGAAGGACGGCAGGTAGCCGGTTCCGTAGTGATAGAAGGAGAAAAGATAGCAGAAATATGGGTGGGCGATGAAGGGCCTGTCGTACCTTGTGATGAAACAATTGATGCTACAGGATGTTATTTATTACCCGGAGTGATTGATGATCATGTACACTTCCGCGATCCCGGATTGACTCAAAAAGCCGATATTACAAGCGAAAGCCGGGCAGCTGCTGCTTCTTCTGGTATCTTTACCGATCACGGCAGGGGGGGGAACTTCGATTATGGATATGCCCAATACGAGTCCGCAAACAACCACCCTGGATGCACTGAATGCAAAGTTCGATTTAATGGCAGAGAAATGTTCCGTCAATTATTCCTGCTACTTCGGAGCTACCAATAATAATTATCCTTTATTGGAGCAATTGGACAAGCATCGCGTATGCGGTGTCAAGCTATTCATGGGATCGAGCACCGGTAATATGCTGGTCGATAAAATGACAAGCCTGCTGAACATATTCAACAGTACGGATTTATTAATAGCCACTCACTGTGAAGATCAAGGTATTATCAAAGAAAACACTGAAAAATATCTAACCAAATACGGAGCAGACGGTGATGTTCCTTTAAGATATCATCCGAATATCCGGTCGACAGAAGCCTGTTACCAGTCGTCAGAACTGGCAGTACGCCTGGCGCGGATAGCCGATGCGCGTCTACATATTCTGCATATATCGACTGCCAAAGAATTGCAGTTACTCGAGAATATTCCCCTCGTAGAGAAAAGGATTACAGCCGAGGCATGTGTTTCCCATCTTTTATTTACTTCGAGTGATTACCAAGAGTTGGGTACTCGTATCAAATGTAACCCGGCCATCAAGAAAAAAGAACGGAATGCCTTACGTGATGCCGTCAACTCCGGCCTGATCGACGTAATAGCCACCGATCATGCTCCGCATTTACTCAAAGACAAAGAAGGTGGTGCACTGAAAGCGGCATCAGGAATGCCTATGATACAATTTTCACTGGTCAGTATGCTCGGGTTGGTAGACGAAGGAGTATTCACCATCGAGAAGATAGTGGAAAAGATGTGCCATGCGCCCGCACAGATTTACGAAATACACAATCGAGGTTTTATCCGTACCGGTAATCAGGCCGATCTGGTACTCGTTCGTCCTAATACGGAATGGACGGTAACCAAAGATTGTATTTTCAGCAAATGCCAATGGAGCCCGTTGGAAGGACATACTTTCCGATGGAAAGTCGAAAAGACATTTGTAAATGGACATCTGTTATACTCGGACGGTGCAATAGATGAAAACTATAGGGGACAGGAACTGAGAATCAGAAATTAGTGATTAGCAGATCACTTACCACTAATCATTAATTTTTAATCGCTTGATTACCATTTTACATTATAAAGTCCATGAAGTCAGCTCCTATATCAACTGGATCTACTTCTTTCATGCGTGGGGATTCCAACCTCGCTTTGCTGCTATTGCCGATATACACGGATGCGATGTTTGTCGCGCATCCTGGTTGACGTCTTTTCCGGAAGAAGAACGTCCGAAAGCATCAGAAGCGATGCAGCTTTTTAAGGAAGCCAATCGAATGTTAAATCTGCTGGACGAAGACTTCGAAGTAAAAACAATTTTCAAGCTATGCAAAGCTAACTCGGAGGGGGACAATCTCATATTAGACGGAGTTACGTTCCCTTTGCTCCGCCAGCAGATGAAGAAGCGCGAAGGAGGTCCGTTCCTTTGCCTCAGTGATTTTGTACGTCCGCTATCTTCCGGAATAACTGATACGGTAGGTGCTTTTGCCGCCACGATCGATGCGGATATGGAAGGGTTATACGAAAAAGATCCATACAAGCATCTTTTAGTACAGACTCTCTCCGACCGGCTTGCGGAAGCAGCTACGGAAAAAATGCACGAACATGTGCGTAAGGAAGCCTGGGGATATGCTAAAGACGAAAATCTGACTATTCCGGAACTACTTATAGAGAAATATCAAGGTATTCGTCCGGCTGTAGGTTATCCGTCTTTACCCGACCAATCGGTAAACTTCCTTTTAGACGAGCTCCTGAACATGAAGCAAATCGGCATAAAGCTAACAGAAAACGGAGCTATGTATCCGCATGCCTCCGTCTGTGGTTTAATGTTTGCACATCCTGCCTCTGAATATTTTTCTGTAGGAAAGATTGGAGAAGATCAGTTGCAAGATTATGCCCGCCGTAGAGGAAAAAGTGTAGAAGAAATGCGGAAATTCCTGGCGGCTAATTTACAGGATTGAGATTTTCTGAATTTCTTTTCCTATCCTTCAATGGAATCCCCAAAAATAAAGACTGCCCAATATCCAAATCCGGTAAGATCTTATTGTCCTGCTAACCTTCTCTACCTTTTGATTTTGAGTCTCCATTTCTAATAGAGCATTTTATTTCGGTTTGAAATACCCTGATATCGATTTTTTTTATTTATCACTATCTTCCACTCTTTAAATCCTCTATTTGTTTTCTATAACCCTCTATCGCTCGTTTGTGAGCCTCTATTTCTCTTTTCCCTGCACTTGTAGGATTACTATTGTAGCGTTTTTGAGCATGTTGCAAGTATTCAGTTTCATTCGCAATGTTTTTTTCTACTTGTCTGATACGATTTTGCACACCATCACTCAATCCGCCACTATTTGAAGAATTACTTGACCCGGTAGAGTTAGAAGTAGATGAGTTATGCCGTCCATCATCATTTGCAGTACTATGAGAATTCTTGCCAATATTTAGCGAAGAAGCGTTAATCGATTTTACCGCAGCTTGTTTCAACCCTTCGGAAATACCTGCAAGTATTGATTTTAGTAATTGGTTCCCAAAACTATTTTCTTTTAATTGTGCATGATATGTTTCCAGTAAATCTAAGTACACATCGCAATTATTTATATTTTCTTGATATACTTTGGTTCGCAAGGTATCTTGGCTCATTGCTGACTCAAGTATCGTCTTAGCATCATTTAGAAGGCTTTTTATCTCGTTATAGTTGTAATCTTTCAATTGGTTGGCCGAAGGGGCTTGAACATGATTTTGAAGTTGTATCACTTTTAATATAGCAATTGTTTTTAACGCAGAAGCTGAATATAACTTTGAATCAGCATCAGCTACACCCTCTGTAGCATAATATTTGATGCAGTCTTCATATTTTCTTTCAACGTAGAATTGTTCACCAGGATTTTTAGGAATAAATTTTTCATTCATTGTCTTGTTGTAAACATGAAATTTATCAGCAGGATGTAGTTTCACTTCAAATTCTCTTTTACCTGAGATTGTACGTATTTCCGAATATTCAATCGGTACAATTGAATTTAAATCTTCCAAATAGATTGCTCCCATACGATTTTGATTATTAAAAGCAAATACATTATTGAAATTTCCGGAAGCTTTGTTTGCTATGATCATCAAAAACATTTCATCATTAAAAATTTCAATGCCATTCCAAGTCATAAAACGCATGTTTTTAGACTCATTATTTACAATTATTAATTTTAGAACGCCATCCAACTGTCTTGTGTATATTTCCTTTGTATTTATCAGCAGCCAACTACCCAAGTATGTGATTTGTCCTTGTATCCCACTCTTCAATATTTTACCGTCACAAGTACATATCAGTTTTTCATGCGTATCAGCTTTTTCTAAAATAAAATGATCCAGCATCATATGGTTATATAATTTAAATTCATCAGTTCCTCCTGACATAGAATTAAATGTATAATTGACATAACCATCTTTATAAATACCATTGATATAAATAATATCTTCATACTCACATTCAAATATAAAGTTCCCGTTTTTGCTAATAACTCCATAACATTTTTGATTTCCCTTTTTCTGAGAGACTAAATAATACCAGAATCCATTATCTCCCATTTCTATTTTTATAGAGCTTAACCCATACTTCACCTTAAGTTCTTTCATCGTCTGTTTGTTTTCACGTTTCAAGCTACTTAAGGACTGAGCGTAAATTGACGAACACCACATTCCCCAGAAAAGGAGTATTAAAAAGATTAATTTTGCTTGCATAATAACAATTAATTTTACAGATGTTTAATGATAATATTATTTAGTAAACTAAACACAATTTATTCATAAAACATCACATGTAGAAAACATTTTCATAAAATGACTCATATCGACTCATTTTATGAAAATGGATGTAAGATTTCATTTGAATTATAAATCAATATATTGAATATCAAGTATTTTACTAAAAAACCGAGCTATCAACAATTTCAACATAGCGTATTCTCTTTCGACTTAAATGAAAAGCCGTTTACACATGAAGATTTGAATTCTATTTATAATAAGTGTACGAAGTAGATGTTTCAGCAGAACCAACGCTATTCTGAACTTTACCTTTATAATAAATCTTCGATTTGGAACTTCCCATTACAAACGACTTAAAGAAAATATAATTTTTAGTGGCAGTAGCACTACCACCATAATATCGTGAACAAGTTTTTGTTTTAGTCATCGATGATTCAGAAGAACCATAATACAATGTAACGCTAACATTATCTTCATCGTCATTTGCTTTAACTTTAAAAATAATATTAAATTCTGTCATATCAGTAGTAGCAGCAACAGTGGAAATAGTTGGCTTTGATTTTTTAGAAGGGGTCGGAGATTCTGTATGCCCCCCCGATGAACCACCATCATTATCATAGCCATTATCATCATCATCCGTACTACAAGAAATACAACATCCAAAAACTAAATTTAACAATATCAATGAACAATATTTATATGCCCGTCTTCTACATATCAACTTTTTCATATTTTCTCCTGTTTTTTTAATTTCTCTACTCTATTACAGGCTTTTCGAATTCGCCTTAAAACAACATGTCAGCATCGTGTTATCAACTGTAAATTGAGTCATAAAAAACGTAATTAGCAAACAGCCTTTTCCTTTTTCTTATCCAACACGATCCAAGCGAGGATATCAAGACAAAAAAAGGAATTAACAGGGTAAAAAAATCACAGTAAAATAATACAAAATCAATATAATAGTCAATTTTCTCTCAAGTGACAATTCTATTTAAGACTTTATGCTCACAACAAAGAGAGAGCACATTGATGCAAATGAAAAAGAGCAAAGGCCTTATTTTTCCATAGTATGGAAAATAAAGCCTTATGTCAACTTCTAATCAAAGATAAAACATTACTTCATTTTAATAAATTTCTGCAAAATCCAATTCATATTTTTTTCCATCACCACATAATAGATTCCTCTTGAAAGTGGAGATACATCTATACTTTCTCCCGAAATCAACTGCTCCACTTGAACATATATCCGCCCGGAAGAATCAATAATCGAAATATGTTTCAGACGATCAAAATCGCCCCGAATATATAAACGGTCGGCTACAGGAGAAGATATAAAAATCGCTTGTTGATCGAAGGATTGTATTCCGGTCGCAAACCCCTGAAGCGAAACCGTTACTTCATCATATGCATTAGACTGATCTACAGCAGTAGCACGAACAACAACTTCTCCATCTTTTTTCACTCCGTCAATGGCTTGAAGTACCCCGTTCTGGGTTATTGTCGCCAAATCATCACCACTTTCTATGCTCCAAACTAAATCTTTGTCCGTAGCATTCTCCGGTAAAACAGATGCGGAAAAATGAAGAGTTTGCTGATTCGGGGTCAGCAAAAGTTGATCTTCTTCACAGGTTATTTTTACCGACGCCACTAAAATCGGTTTAACTATTACCTGACAAGTAGCAGTAAAATTACCATCAACAGTAGTAGCCGTGATTGTAGCCGTACCGGCTTTCATACCTATAACGACACCATTTTCATCGACAGTAGCAATGGCAGCATCACTACTACTCCAAATGACAGACTTATTACTTGCATCGATAGGATCGACATTGGCAATAAGTGTATATGTATCGGTAGTATTCAGCGTCACTGACGTTTTATCAAGACTGATTCCTGTCACAGGTTGTGTAGCAGTCAATTGAAACAAATGACTCAATGTACCATGTTGTTCACCATCAAATAATAATGATTCTGCCACCATTAACTCCCGACCCGTAGCTTGATTATAGCATTTAAAAGTTATATTATCACCTTGAGACTTCTTGCTATTCACCCGGAGTTCATAATACTTCTTTCCCTGTGATACAGTAGCTTTAGCGATTCCACGGCATTCATTTCCACAAAAAGCGGCAACTTCAAATGTTGCATAATCTTCCACATCCATACCATTAAACATCAATGCTGCATGAACATTCATATCATACGCATATTCAGCCGGATCAAATGTCCAATGGGAAGCATTGCTGCCTGCACCCCAAACAAGAGGTGCAAACAACAAACTAAAAAGTAATACATATATTTTTTGATCTTTCATACTCTTTTCCATTAAAAAAGTTCATCCTTTACTTACTACTTTGTACGATTCGATTTCACAAACTTCTGCCGAATGAGATCCGTATCCGTCTGAATTGTAATAAAGTAGATACCTTCCGTTAACGAAGTCACATCCAGTCCTACTCCCAACGGCAAGGTGTCAGTAGTCAGTAATACACTTCCTTTCATATCAATAATGCGTATTTCCTTCACATTCTGCAAATCAGTCCGGATAAACAGACGATCTTTCACCGGATTAGGATAGATCAACAAACTACTACCGTTTTTATCAAGACCGGTTGCCGACCCCAAATGGAGTATAAACGGATTAGTCAGACTCCCAACCACATTAGCGCCAAAACGGATTGTCTCTTTTATATCGAACTCCTCACCCGTCAGCGTGTTATAGGCACGGAACGTCACCTTTTCGTTCGTCTGCTCACCGTGCACAGTGACGAACTGATAACCATCCGCCTCTGACGACATGCCACGACACTCTTCACCG
>OBHU01001573.1_pt1 | contig 10839 bp, 4 predicted proteins | sample 1519071 | NCBI WGS metagenome assembly OBHU01 (sample SAMEA2452135, study PRJEB22498) | human gut metagenome
ATTGGCTCGAAGCGAACCTTACAGTGTCCGTACTGTACACGTCCACCTGACTGCTTAGCGTACTTGTATTCCTGATCAACAGCCTTTGTAAATGTCTCTTTGTATGCTACCTGAGGAGCACCTACGTTTGCTTCTACCTTGAACTCACGAAGCAGACGGTCAACGATGATCTCCAGATGTAACTCACCCATTCCGGCAATGATTGTCTGACCAGTTTCCTGATCTGTATGTGCACGGAATGTAGGATCTTCTTCAGCAAGTTTTGCTAATGCTTCACCTAACTTGCCCTGTCCAGCTTTTGTTTTAGGCTCAATTGCGAGCTCGATAACTGGCTCTGGGAATTCCATAGACTCGAGGATAACCGGATGCTGCTCATCACAGATGGTATCACCGGTAGTAGTGAACTTAAATCCAACTGCTGCTGCGATATCACCGGAGTAAACAATGTCTAACTCCTGTCTCTTGTTTGCATGCATCTGAAGAATACGTCCAACACGTTCCTTCTTATCCTTTGTTGCATTTAACACGTAAGAACCAGACTTACATGTTCCGGAATAAACACGGAAGTAAGCAAGTTTTCCTACGAATGGATCTGCCATAATCTTGAATGCAAGAGCTGCGAAAGGCTCATCATCAGATGAATGTCTCTCGATCTCGTTGCCATCCAGATCAACACCCTTGATTGCAGGGATGTCTGTTGGAGCTGGCATATATTCGATAATAGCATCCAGTAACTTCTGAACACCCTTGTTTCTGTATGCAGAACCACAGCAAACAGGCACTGCCGTACACTCACATGTTCCTTTACGAAGAACCTTCTTCATATCATCAACGGATGGCTCTTCGCCCTCAAGGTACTGCATCATTAAATCGTCATCTAACTCACAGATCTTCTCAATGAGTTCTGTACGATACTCTGCTGCCTGATCAGCCATATCTCCAAGATCATCTGTAACAGTGATGTTATCACCCTTCTCATCGTTGTAGATATATGCTTTCATCTCGAACAGATCAATGATTCCCTTGAAATCATCTTCTTTACCGATTGGTAACTGAAGAACAATTGCGTTCTTTCCTAATCTCTCACGGATCTGATCTACAGCTCCGTAAAAGTTCGCACCTAAGATATCCATCTTATTGATGAATGCCATACGAGGTACATTGTAGGTATCAGCCTGACGCCATACGTTCTCTGACTGAGGCTCAACACCACCCTTTGCACAGAAGACACCAACGGCGCCGTCCAATACACGGAGTGAACGCTCAACCTCTACTGTAAAGTCTACGTGTCCAGGAGTATCGATGATGTTGATACGATGCTCAAGAGCGCCCTTTTTCGGCTTTGTGAACTCTTCTTCTGTCCAGTGACATGTTGTAGCGGCTGAAGTAATTGTGATACCTCTTTCCTGCTCCTGCTCCATCCAGTCCATGGTAGCAGTACCTTCATGAGTATCACCGATTTTATAGTTAACACCAGTATAATACAGAATACGCTCTGTTAATGTTGTCTTACCAGCATCGATATGAGCCATAATTCCGATATTTCTGGTTCTCTCAAGTGGATATTCTCTTCCAGCCAAGGTTTTTTCCTCCTATTAGATTTCCAATTAGAATCTGTAATGTGCGAAGGCCTTGTTTGCCTCTGCCATCTTGTGCATATCTTCTTTTCTCTTAACTGCTGCACCAGTATTGTTTGCAGCATCCATGATCTCGTTTGCCAGTCTCTCTTCCTGAGTCTTCTCACCTCTAGCACGTGAGAAAGTTGTTAACCAACGAAGAGCTAATGCCTGACGACGATCCGGACGAACCTCGATAGGTACCTGATAGGTAGCTCCACCGATACGTCTTGCCTTAACTTCAAGAGCTGGCATAACGTTGTTCATAGCCTCCTCGAATACCTCGATTGCTGGCTTTCCTGTCTTCTCTTCTACTTTAGCAAAAGCGCCGTATACGATCTTCTGTGCAACACCTTTCTTACCATCTAACATAATGTTGTTGATAAGCTTGGTAACCACTTTGTTGTTGTATAACGGATCTGCTAATACGTCTCTTTTCTGAGTATGTCCTTTACGTGGCACGTTACTTCCCTCCTTAATCATTTTTAATTAATTCAACGGTACTCACATGTGTCTCTCTAATGTGTTCGTGCGGGCTATATAATGAGTAGGTTATATCCGGTAGCGGATACAACAATAATCCCAACACTAAACCTATTTAGCTCTGTTTGTGACCCATTGTCTGCCAAATAATCTGTTTATTATTTAGCTGCCTTTGGTTTCTTAGCGCCGTACTTAGAACGGGCCTGCTTTCTGTTCGCAACACCAGCGGTATCTAATGTACCACGGATGATATGGTAACGTGTACCAGGTAAATCCTTAACACGACCACCACGGATCAGAACAACACTATGCTCCTGTAAGTTGTGTCCTTCACCTGGGATATAAGATGTTACTTCGATTCCGTTGGAAAGACGAACTCTGGCGATCTTACGAAGAGCTGAGTTAGGCTTCTTAGGAGTTGCTGTCTTAACAGCAGTACAAACACCTCTCTTCTGTGGAGAAGAAGTATTGATTGGCTTCTTCTGCAGAGAGTTAAAGCTTCTCTGAAGTGCAGGTGCTGTAGACTTCTTTACAGTAGTCTGACGTCCTTTTCTTACTAACTGGTTAAATGTTGGCATTATTTTCACCTCCTGTATTATTCTTCAAGCATGCATCATACTACAATGCACGCTAAAATATTATATAAATTTCTGTTGTGCTTGTCAACCCACTTTTAAAAAATACATGAAAAAGAGGGAGATTTGCTCTCCCTCTTTTGTATCTTCACAGATTCTATTATCTGTGCTGTAATTTATTCTTCCGATGAATCCTCATCAGTTCCGGAAACGGCTGACAGATCTGTTCCATCCGGAACGGTTACTGTCGGGATCATTTCCTCTTCTTCATCCATAGTGAAATCTTCCAGATCGTCAAATGAGAACTCTTCTTCTTCGTTCACATCACTGTCCAGTTTGATATTGCGGTATCTCTTCATACCGGTACCTGCCGGAATCAGCTTACCGATGATAACGTTCTCTTTCATACCGATCAACGGATCAATCTTGCCCTTGATTGCTGCTTCCGTAAGAACCTTCGTGGTCTCCTGGAAGGATGCAGCTGACAGGAATGAATTTGTTGCAAGGGATGCTTTTGTGATACCAAGTAATACCTGGGAACCAACTGCCTGTTCCTTGCCTTCTTCCTCAAGCTTTTCGTTCAGTTCAAGGAAATCAAGAGAATCTACCATGCTGCCCGGAAGAAGATCGGAATCTCCATTCTCTTCTACGCGGATCTTCTGTAACATCTGTCGAACGATAACCTCAATATGCTTATCGTTGATTTCTACACCCTGCAGACGATATACACGCTGTACTTCACGAAGCATGTAATCCTGTACGGCACGCACACCTTTGATTTTTAAGATATCATGTGGATTTACAGAACCTTCGGTCAGTTCATCACCGGCTTCAAGTACGGCACCATCCATGATCTTAATACGTGATCCATAAGGAATCAGGTAAGTCTTTGTATCTCCGGATTCCGGATCTGTAACGATGACTTCACGCTTCTTCTTGGTATCCTTAATGGTAGCAACACCGCCGAACTCTGTAATAATTGCAAGTCCCTTTGGCTTACGTGCCTCGAAAATTTCCTCTACACGAGGAAGACCCTGTGTAATATCGTTACCGGCTACACCACCGGTATGGAATGTTCTCATGGTAAGCTGTGTACCAGGCTCACCGATGGACTGTGCGGCGATAATACCAATTGCTTCACCAACCTGTACCGCCTGACCGGTTGCCATGTTGGCACCGTAACATTTCGCACAGACTCCCATGTGGGAACGGCAGGTAAGAATAGTACGGATCTTCACACTGGTGATCGGATTTCCGTTCTCATCAACACCCTTATTCACAACATCCGCTGCACGGCGAGGTGTAATCATATGGTTTGCTTTAACAATAACGTTTCCGTCTTTGTCACAGATTGTCTCACAGGAGAAACGTCCGGTAATACGTTCTTCCAGACTTTCGATTTCCTCCTTGCCTTCCATAAATGCCTTAACGATCATTCCCGGAATCTCACGGTTTGTTCCTGCACAACAGTCAGACTCACGAACGATCATATGCTGGGATACATCAACCAGACGTCTGGTCAGGTATCCGGAATCGGCCGTACGAAGTGCGGTATCGGACAGACCTTTACGTGCTCCATGCGCTGACATGAAGTACTCCAGTACGTCCAGACCTTCACGGAAGTTTGACTTGATTGGCAGCTCGATGGTTCTACCGGTTGTATCGGCCATCAATCCACGCATACCGGCCAGCTGCTTGATCTGTTTATCAGAACCACGGGCTCCGGAATCGGCCATCATGAAGATGTTGTTGTACTTGTCAAGTCCGGTAAGAAGTGCTGTTGTCAGCTCATCATCCGTCTCTTTCCAGGTCTCTACAACTTCCTTATAACGCTCTTCTTCTGTGATAAGACCACGCTTATACTGACGTGTGATCCGGTCTACCGTATTCTGTGCCTGCTCGATCATCTGTGGCTTCTGTGGTGGCACTGTCATATCGGAAATTGATACGGTCATGGCAGCTCTTGTGGAATATCCATAACCCATTGCCTTGACATCATCCAGTACTTCGGCAGTCTTTGTCGCACCATGAATATTAATAACCTTCTCCAGAATCTGTTTGATCTGTTTCTTTCCAACATGGAAATCAATTTCCAGCTTCAAAGCATTCTCCGGGATACTGCGGTCTACAAATCCCAGATCCTGCGGAATGATCTCATTGAAAATCAGAAGACCAAGTGTTGTCTTGATAAATCCGGATACTTCTGTTCCGTCAGCCATAGTTGCCTTACGGTATACATAAATATTCTGATGAAGTGTAATCTCTCCATTCTCATACGCAAGCAATGCCTGATTCATGCTTCCGTAATGATATCCGAACAGATCCATTGGCTTACATAATACCCGACGGTTATTGTCTGTTGTATCTTCAAACCAGATCAGATCATACAATCCGATCTCACTCTTTCCTGTCTTCGGGTCCGGTGTGGTTGCTTTCTTTAATTCCTCAATATCGTTATACACTTTATCGGAAACAGCAACTGCATCTTTTTTATCCTTATAATCTGCCAGTTTGTGCATAGTCAGATAGTATACTCCGAGGACCATATCCTGGGAAGGAACGGCTACCGGACCACCATCAGACGGCTTCAGCAGGTTGTTTGGTGATAACAGCATAAAACGGCATTCTGCCTGAGCTTCTACGGACAGAGGAAGATGCACAGCCATCTGGTCACCGTCGAAATCGGCGTTGAACGCGGTACATACCAGCGGATGAAGCTTAATTGCCTTACCTTCTACAAGGATTGGCTCGAAAGCCTGAATACCAAGTCTGTGCAGTGTAGGGGCACGGTTTAACATAACCGGATGCTCTTTGATTACCTCTTCAAGCACATCCCATACCTCCGGCTGAAGTCTTTCTACCATTTTCTTGGCGCTCTTGATATTATGAGCAATTCCTTTAGCTGCCAGTTCTTTCATAACAAACGGCTTAAACAGCTCGATTGCCATCTCTTTTGGCAGACCACACTGATAGATCTTAAGTTTTGGCTCTACACAGATAACGGAACGTCCGGAGTAGTCAACTCGCTTTCCTAACAGGTTCTGACGGAAACGTCCGCCCTTACCCTTTAACATATCAGACAGAGACTTCAGTGCTCTGTTTCCAGGACCGGTAACCGGACGTCCACGACGGCCATTATCAATCAGGGCATCAACCGCTTCCTGTAACATACGTTTCTCATTGCGCACGATAATATCCGGTGCACCGAGATCAAGCAGTCTTCTCAGACGATTGTTACGGTTAATAATTCTACGATACAGATCATTCAGATCAGATGTTGCAAAACGACCACCATCCAGCTGAACCATCGGACGTAAATCCGGCGGAATAACCGGGATAACCGTCATGATCATCCACTCCGGCTTATTTCCGGACTCACGGAATGCTTCTACAACTTCCAGACGCTTGATAATACGTGCACGCTTCTGTCCCGTTGCATTCTCTAACTCTGCTTTCAGCTCTGCAGAATCTTTTTCCAGATCAATCGCAGCAAGCAGTTCATGGATGGCTTCTGCTCCCATGCCCACACGGAATGCACTTCCGTACTGCTCTCTTGCTTCCTGATATTCTGCCTCAGAAAGTACCTGCTTGTATGCAAGAGAAGTATCTCCTGCATCAAGCACAATATAAGAAGCGAAATAAAGCACACGCTCAAGTACACGCGGAGATAAATCAAGGATCAGACCCATACGGGATGGAATTCCCTTGAAATACCAGATATGGGAAACCGGAGCTGCCAGCTCAATATGTCCCATACGCTCTCTACGAACACTGGATTTTGTAATTTCTACACCACAGCGGTCGCAGACAACACCTTTATAACGAATCTTTTTATATTTACCACAATGACATTCCCAGTCTTTCTGCGGTCCAAAAATTTTCTCACAGAAAAGACCATCCTTCTCAGGCTTTAAGGTTCTGTAATTGATTGTCTCCGGCTTTTTTACTTCGCCATGAGACCACTCACGGATCTTCTCAGGTGATGCTAATCCAATCTGGATCGCATCAAACTGCATTGCCTGATTCATGTCCTTTTTATTTGTTTCTGGCATTTATGACACTCCTTCCCAATTACTCTTCATCATCAAGAACTTCTTCTGCGTCATCAAAGAGATCATCAGCATCGCCGAAATCTTCATCATCGTTATCATTTTCCGGTTCTACATTGACAAGCTCTTCATTCTCGGAATCGAACTCCTGCTTGGTAAATCCGTGTTTTTCAAACGACTCACTGTCTTCAAATGCATAATCTCTGTCATCTCTGTCATTTCCAATGATGGCATTGATATCGGTATTTCCGTACTCACTGGTTTCAATGAGTTCTACTTCATTTCTGTCTTCGTCAAGCACTTTGACATCCAGACCAAGAGACTGTAACTCTTTCAAAAGTACCTTGAAAGATTCCGGAACACCCGGCTCAGGGATATTCTCGCCTTTGATAATAGCCTCGTATGTCTTTACTCGTCCTACGACATCATCGGACTTAACAGTCAGGATCTCCTGCAGAGTATATGCAGCACCATAAGCTTCCAGTGCCCATACCTCCATCTCTCCGAATCGCTGACCACCGAACTGTGCTTTACCACCCAGCGGCTGCTGTGTAACTAAGGAGTAAGGACCTGTAGAACGTGCATGGATCTTATCATCAACCAGATGATGCAGTTTCAGATAATGCATGTGTCCGATTGTGACTTTTCCGTCGAAGTATTCTCCGGTACGTCCGTCACGCAGCTGAACCTTTCCGTCACGGGAAATCGGAACACCCTTCCACAGACTTCTGTGTGCACGATTCTCTGAAAGATAATCCATAACGTCCTCTCTCAGAGTATCTTTATACTTATCGTAGAAGTTTTCTTCTCCGTCTTCTGCTTCCTCTGCATCAAACGGCATGTTTACATAGTCATTTGCAAGTTCCAGTGTATCCTGGATATCAATCTCTTTTGCGCCATCGAATACCGGAGTCTCGATATTAAAACCAAGTGCCTTCGCAGCAAGGCTTAAGTGAATCTCCAGCACCTGTCCGATGTTCATTCGGGAAGGCACACCCAGAGGATTTAATACAATGTCAAGTGGACGGCCATTTGGAAGATATGGCATATCTTCTACAGGTAATACACGGGAAACGACACCCTTGTTACCATGACGTCCGGCCATCTTATCACCAACAGAAATCTTACGTTTCTGGGCAATGTAAATACGAACAGACTCATTTACACCAGGAGATAACTCATCGCCATCTTCTCTGGTAAATACTTTGGCATCTACAACAATACCATATGCACCGTGCGGCACTTTCAGGGAAGTGTCACGAACCTCACGCGCTTTTTCACCGAAGATTGCGCGAAGCAGTCTCTCTTCTGCGGTAAGCTCTGTCTCTCCCTTTGGTGTAACCTTTCCTACCAGAATGTCTCCGGCACGTACTTCGGCACCGACACGGATGATTCCGCGCTCGTCAAGATCCTTTAAGGCATCATCACCGACACCCGGTACATCTCTTGTGATCTCTTCCGGTCCGAGCTTTGTATCACGAGACTCTACTTCGTATTCCTCAATATGGACAGAAGTATATACATCATACTCTACCAGACGCTCACTCAAAAGAACGGCATCCTCGTAGTTATAACCTTCCCATGTCATGAAGCCGATCAGCGGGTTCTTTCCAAGTGCCAGTTCACCATTGGATGTAGATGGTCCATCAGCGATCACCTCACCCTTTGCTACTTTCTGTCCCTTGAACACGATTGGTCTCTGGTTGTAGCAGTTGGACTGGTTGCTTCGTGCAAACTTTGTCAGAATATATTCTCTGCGATTTCCGTCCTCCTCACGTACTACGATACGATTAGACTCAGAACTCTCCACGATACCTGCTTCTTTTGCAAGTACACAGACACCGGAATCGACCGCTGTCTTTGTCTCCATACCGGTTCCTACTACAGGTGCCTCGGTGGTAAGAAGCGGCACTGCCTGACGCTGCATGTTAGATCCCATCAGTGCTCGGTTTGCATCATCGTTCTGCAGGAACGGAATCAGTGCTGTAGCAACGGAGAACACCATCTTTGGAGATACGTCCATGTAATCGAATGCAGTCTTATCGTACTCCTGCGTTTCTTCACGGTAACGACCGGATACGGAATTACGAACAAAATGTCCATCCTCATCCAGTTTTTCGTTCGCCTGCGCTACATGGTAATTATCTTCCTCATCCGCAGTCATGTATACAACTTCGTCTGTAACACGAGGATTGTCTTTATCTGATTTATCAATCTTACGGTACGGAGCCTCAACAAATCCGTACTCGTTAATTCTTGCGTAGCATGCCAGAGAGTTGATCAGACCGATGTTTGGTCCTTCAGGCGTCTCAATCGGGCACATACGTCCATAATGGGAATAATGAACATCTCGTACTTCGAATCCGGCACGGTCTCTGGACAAACCGCCAGGTCCCAATGCAGAAAGACGTCTCTTATGTGTCAGCTCACCCAGTGGGTTGTTCTGATCCATAAACTGTGACAGCTGGGAAGATCCGAAGAACTCTTTTACCGCAGCCGTAACCGGTTTGATGTTGATCAGACTCTGTGGGGAAATTCCCTCAAGATCCTGAGTTGTCATGCGCTCACGAACCACTCTTTCCAGACGGGAAAGACCGATACGATACTGGTTCTGTAACAATTCACCGACAGCACGGATACGACGGTTTCCTAAGTGGTCAATATCGTCATCTGTTCCGATGCCCCACTCCAGATGCATATTATAGTTGATGGATGCGAAGATATCCTCTTTTGTAATATGCTTTGGAATCAGGTCTGCAATATCTCTCTTAATTGCAGCGATACGCTCTTCCAATGTCTCGTTTTCTTCCATAATCTGCTGCAGAGCCGGATAATATACCAATTCTGTAACACCAATAGCCTTCGGGTCCTCAATTTCAGGAATCCAGCTTCTGATATCTACCATCATAGAAGAAAGAACTTTTACGTTACGTGTCTCTGTCTGAATCCAGAGCGCCGGAACTGCAGCATTCTGAATCTGATCTGCCAGATCACGGTCAACAGTTGTGCCTGCCTCTGCAATTACTTCTCCGGTAGAAGGATCCAGTACATCCTCTGCCAGAACCTGTCCGTTGATACGGTTCTTTAAAGCAAGCTTCTTATTAAATTTGTAACGTCCTACTTTTGCCAGGTCATATCTTCTCGGATCGAAGAACATGGCAGTGATCAGACTCTCCGCACTTTCTACGGAAAGCGGCTCACCCGGACGGATCTTTTTATATAACTCTAATAAACCAGCCTCATAGCTTCCCTGTGGCTCACGCTCTGTGATTGCAGGGTCCTTGCTGAATGATGCCTGGATCTTTGGCTCATCTCCGAACATATCGAGAATAGCCTGGTTTGTACCTACTCCAAGTGCACGTAAAAGTACTGTGATAGGTACCTTACGTGTTCTGTCTACTCTTACATAAAAAACGTCGTTAGAGTCTGTCTCATACTCAAGCCATGCACCACGGTTTGGAATAACAGTACAAGAATACAGGGTCTTTCCGAGCTTATCATGAGCAATTCCGTAATAAATACCAGGAGAACGAACTAACTGACTGACAATAACTCGCTCTGCACCGTTGATTACGAATGTACCGGTCTCTGTCATTAAAGGCAGATCACCCATGAAAATTTCATGCTCATTAATCTCATCTGTCTCTTTGTTGTGAAGTCTGACTTTAACCTTTAAAGGAGCTGCGTATGTTGCATCTCTTTCCTTGCACTCAGGAATTGTATACTTTACATCATCTTCGCATAATGTAAAATCTACAAAATCAAGACTAAGCTTTCCGCTGTAATCTGTGATTGGGGAGATATCCGCAAAAGCTTCCTTGAGACCTTCGTCTAAGAACCACTGATAAGAATCCTTCTGGACCTCAATCAGATTTGGCATCTGCAGAACCTCTTTTTGTCTTGAGTAACTCATACGCATGCTTTTTCCGGATGTGACCGGACGTATTCTGTTTTTCTCCATTGACGTTTCACCTCTCGTTTTTATTTTAATCTAGCAAGTATCTAGATAATGATTCAAAAACCACCCCAGTTACTATATCTTGTGGTTTTTCTCTTGTGCACATATTTGTGAATGCATTTTAGTGTAATTTACCTATTGACAAATTTGCATCATTA
>OBHU01001585.1_pt1 | contig 10731 bp, 9 predicted proteins | sample 1519071 | NCBI WGS metagenome assembly OBHU01 (sample SAMEA2452135, study PRJEB22498) | human gut metagenome
CTTCTTTTCTCAACTTTGTTCATTTTGCCTATTGATTTTTCTTAGCAGGTTTCTGCTAAATAATTATATTCTTTATGTACTTTATTTATGAGATGCAACTCATATTCAAATCGCTTTTAGCTTTATCGTAATCTTCTACTTTATTATTGTTATTGTTCCGTTGTTTATTTCTGCGTTTCTTTTAGAAGTAATGGTATACGGAATATCCGTCACATCATTAAATAACAATATTATTGAAGGAAACGCAACAGAAGTATTGTGTTTGATATAATCAAAATGTATTTTTACTACATAGCATTTGTCAGTAGTATAAGTTTCAAATCCCCAAACATCTGATAAATAATCCGTAAAATCACCGGAATTATCATATGATGATCCAAATATACCTTGAATTGGTTTAACTGGTACTGAAACTTGTTTAGGAAGTTTAACTGAGTCTGCATAATCCAAAAATTCAGCCGTAGAAGGAATATGGAATATTTCATCTAAATCTCTATCATTCATTAGATAATTCTTATCATCTACACTCAACTCGGGAAATGTATCAACGGTAACAAGAGAGCCTTTGGGGAAATATAATGAAACTTCTACATCTTCATCATAGTCTGTTCCAGCATTTGTTAGAATTAGCCCGAGAGATTTCATTCCAGTTAATGCCTTGTCAGCCGAAATCCATTTTAGAAAATCTTTTATGGTGTCATATAGCTTGTATATTAAATGATATTTTCTTTCTTCTTGGTCAGAACCACTAACAGAGGAATACATTGGTAAGCCATCTAATGATTTATGTAGATTTCCAAGATCAAAGAAATTCTCATTTAATTCTATGTTGAGGTGTTTAGCAATTTCTGTGATGTATGTCTTAATATTATCACTAATCTCTGCTGGTGGCATAAAAGATAAAGTCCCAGTAAGCAAAGGATTTCCTGTAATTTTTGCTGTCTTAATTGAGTCGATTTCGGAATAGTATTCTCTAAGTTTAGCAATATACCCATTTTCGTCATATTCGCTTTTAAGTTTGAAATCCCTTATTACCGCATTATCAGAGATATGATTCTCTCGATCAAGCCCCTTTAACAATAGTGATGAATGTCTTTCATTATTTATTCTTTCAATAGTTTTTAAACTCAAAAAGTATTGTGACAAATGTGCAAAGAAATCTCGTTTAAAGTCATCAATCGAAGTGTATGTAGAATAAATACCCCTATCCTTATATTTGTCCTTAAATGCTTTAACCCGTTTGTATTCTTCTGAATCCATTTGTGACGGATTAAGTGGTTTGTCGCAAAAATACATAAAGACTTGTTTACCATCATGGAGCATTATCTCTATTTCTTCCTCGGTACCAGAACCATATTCATCTGTTGGCGTTCCGAACCTTGTCCACATGATGGCAATGGCTGCGTCACAATCATTTACAAATTGTTCATTAAGAAGTGCTTGTGGTTTACCACCAGATTGAGGATATGAGTTTTTACTCCAATGCTTAGTTCTAATTGAGATTCCAAGTGAATCTGCAAAAGTTGCATTGAATTGATCAACGACTTCTTTAATGCAATTAACCTCATCTTTAATATCACCAGGACAGGAGATTAAAAGATCATATTGAATTACACTTTTGGGCATAATACCTCCTATTCTTCAAATGCACTTACACTGGCTATATAGGTGAACTTATCATTACCTGTTGATAAAACAAATTCCTTTTTGGCAGTCGCTATACTTGTGAAGTAGTTTCTAAATGGAGCAGATACCGTTTCTGCCCATTCCTTAGAAATCGGTTGAGGAATAAGAATTTCTTTGTATCTTTGACCAACATCTTCTCTGTTAGTTTGCATTAGTGTAACTCTCTGCCATTGTTTACGGGTTTCGGTTAATGATAATGCCCATAATAAATAGAATGGAGAATAGCCAAGGTCATTTTCATGTACTCTGATTACAAACACTTCCTTGGTAAGTACAATCTGTTCCTCTCCAGGTAATAGAATAGCAAATTCACCTATATTACTGCTTGCACGGCTTGGAGATATAAGATCCCAAGCACATAAATTACTTTTTCCGTTATCTGTTTTCCAAAATCTCTTCGCCAATTCTATTGAGACGAGATTTGTAGGATTTACATTTATTCTCATATTTCTAATGTCAGATACTTTCACATAGGGAATATTTCCATTCCTCATATCATTACTTGGGCTTCCATGTCCACCTGATACAGTTATAATACCTTTATTAATCAGTTCTTCAATTGAGATTTGCTCGAATTTATGAGTGAGTTTTAATTCGTCAAATGGGCGCTGTAATGAGTAGTCATAATATTGAGGAACAAGAACATCAGCTTTATATGTATCTGCAAGTGGAACGGTGAACATCTCATCATTCTGCCCATTTTGATACTTAATTGCTAATCTTAACAATTCGTTATCGATTATTTTGGTTCTTTCTCCTGCACTATTAACGATAAACCTATCACTTCCGTTCTTATATATTCCACAAGTCTGAGGATTGAGGAATGTAACTAAATCTGATTCCAGGTTTACATTAGTTTTCTTTTTGTCGATTTTTTCAAAGATATAGAGATTAGTTTTTGCTCTACAAAAGCCTTGAAAAGCATCCATCGGTACATTGGCAACACAGATGGGTTTTAATCGATCTTTTACCCAATCACGTACAAATTTGTATGAAGGAGAGAAAAAATATGTTTCTGGAAGAACGATACATAACCTTCCTTTATCCTTTAATAAATCATAGCATCGATTAAACATTGCAAGTCCTAATTCAATATCTTTACCTGTATCAACATATTCTGTGATGCTTAATCCTGATTTCTTTGCGTCCTTATATTTAATCTTTAATGGCGCTCCAAAGGGAGGATTTGTAAACACCTTTGTAAATCTTCCGTTTTTAAAGGAATTTGTTAGTAAATGAGGATATTTACTTTCCCATGTATGAGTTAGAACACTATCACCTCTAACACAATGAGCAGAACCGTCGCCTAAAATCTGCATAATAGCTTTTGTCAGTTTAATGCCAATAGCGTCCTTGTCAATACCATGGAGATGAAGTTGAGCCCAACGAGAGATTTCTCTTTCTTGATTTGGATATAATTCTTTAAGTTCAATAAGAGCTTGAATAAGGAATCCACCAGTGCCACAAGCAGGGTCAATAATAATGTCATTGAGATTCAAGTCCATCAATTTCATTGCAGCTTGAATTACCTGTTTTGGCGTGAAATACTGACCCTCTTCTTGCTTTAATGCCGCACTTCTTAACACCTGAAAAGCAATAGATACCGTATCTGCTCCAATGTCAATAAAGTTGAATTTTGATATTTTTTCAACTATATCATGAATTGTAGCATTATCAAAACGGATTTCCTGATCAGATTGTGTTATGAATATATCCGGATAAATATCGGTGAAAGTACTGAATTTTTCCTTAATGTAATCGCCCGTACCACTTTCAGTAGCAAAAACTCGAAAATACACTTCGTTTTTTGGATCAATTTTACCCTGTTTATCACTATCAAGTTTTAAAAGTATTATATTACATAATTGATCGAGTTGTTCTTCTCTACGAGTAACGTTTCCATCTTGCGCAACAACTTTGTCTAATAATTCGGAGAATGTTTTGTATAACGTATCTTTTGTCGGTATTACTAAATCGTTAAAAGTAAGATTAACTGACGTTGGACTAATTGGAGCACCTATTAAGGGAATGTCTTTAACCGTTTTCTTTTTTGGGAAGCTCAATCCTTTAGCATCTTTATAAACAAATAATGTATCTGAAGAAATATCAGGATTATTCGCCCATATTCCAAGTTTAACATGAGGTTCTAAGGATAAATATGTTTCAAGTTGTTGTAATCCAACATCAATATTCGGCTGCTTGCATTCTATTAAAAATAGAAGATGACGATAATCTCCGCAAGTTTCTGGACTCTCAAATACCGCTATGTCAACTGGAAAATAATCAAATGAAGTCCCTTTTTCTCTTTTGGATGCTTCAGAAGGAGTTTTAGGAACTTTCCATTCATTTTTTCCGTAAACAATCTGCTCTATTTTCCAACCATTGGATACAAGACGTTCTACTAATGGACCAACAACTAATTCTTGCTCAGGACCGTCTTTAAGTTTTTCACGAATATAATCAGCTACCATTCTATATCCTTCCTAATACACAAATAATAAAAGAGTTTTAATATATTATTGTACCATTTTTCAGGCGTAATGTCAAGATTTCGAGAACTGTTTTAATGATCTTATCGGTCTTAGTCATTCAACTTCGACTCCACCGGAATCAAAGTTCCTCTCAAAAAGAAAAGAGCCAAATAGGAAATGCTTCTCAGCTCCATATCCTTATTCAATCCCCGTAAACATAATCTGATAACTCAGCCCCGTAAACTCCCTGAGAAAATCCATATCCGAGAAGTTCAGCCCGTAGTTATGCGTTTTACCGCTGTCCTTGCCCGTGTAAAGATACGCCATCTTCTCCTGATCGAGATGCTCGGTGCGGAGTGCTTCACGGTCAAAACCTTTTTCTTTCAGGTGATACAGCACGATGCGTGAAAGTTGCACCTGCACGATGCGATAGCTCTCGGTGTCGGCACAGTGATCGAGAATGCCCAGAATATCGAATATCGTTTCGGTGTCCTTCAAATGCTCGGTGTCATACTCAGCTTCGGGGACGTACTCAATATACTTATCATTATTCAGAAACTGCACCGTACAATTCACATAGGGAATGATCTTGAGCTGCATTTCCAGGCTGATCTCGCTTCCACGACGAAGGCTAACCCACCTCTGTGAAAGGGAGCTTACCGACTTGAACACACTTCTCTTCTTATTTGCCTGCGGAATGATCGGCGTATCGTCCTCGTTAATGAGATAATCTATCGGAACATCGAAGTATTCGGCTATTCTTGTTATCATATCGAGGTTAGGCATACCGTCATTCACCCATTTGGTGACGGTCGCAGCCGAAATGCCCAGCTCGGTGGCTAATGTTCTCGGCTTGATTCCTCGCTCATCACATAATTCATTGTATTTTCTCCAAAAGACAGTCATTTTGTGTCCCTCCAATTTGTGCAAAAGGCAGAACTTACTCGGTTCTGATTATTTTTGCTTGACGAATGCTACTTGAATAGCATATAATACACTTTAGAAATTGGAACGTGTTATTTCTTTTCTTATTATAGCATAGAAAACGCAATCTGTCAATAGAAATACAAGAAAAATTACAAAAGTAGAGGAAAACAAAACTTATGAATGAAATCAAATGGGTAGAACCCCGTCCGCTTCGGCAGAGTGCGAACGCTATCCCTTTTCCGCTCGATGCGTTGCCGAGCGTCTTGCGAAACATGGCACAGTCGATCTCGGTCACGACTTCCACCGATGTGGGAATGGCAGGGACAGCGATGCTCTCAGCCGTGGGCTACTGCTTCACAGGTCTGTACCGACTTGCGGGCAAGGCAGACCACACCGAACCGCCTGTGCTGTATTCTATCATCATAGCACAGCCTTCTGAAAGAAAAAGCCCTGTTATGCACTTTATCAAAGCTCCGTTCGACACCTTTGAGAGCAAGTACAACAAAGACCACCGTGAGGAAATGTACAAGGCACAGCAGGACGTTAAGGCGCTGGAAGCCCGTGTGAAGTCTATGGAGAAAGAGGACGAGCCTGACACCGCAGCCATAGCAAAGCTCCGTGTCCAGGCAGATAATATCAGAAACACCACTCCTATTCGTATCGCTGTTGACGATATAACGCCCGAATCCCTTGTGATAGAGCTGAGCGAGAATGATTCTCTGTTGATGATCTCTGACGAAGCCGGAATGCTTTCCAACTTCAACGGCAAGTACAATGGCGGTATTCCAAATCTCGACTTGCTCCTTAAAGCGTGGAACGGTGAGAAGTACATCTGCAACAGAGTTATCCGAGGACGAACGGAAATTCCCCGTCCTTATCTTTCTGTCGCTCTCGCAGGTCAGCCGTATATATGGGACAACATGATGAATGATACCGCTTTCAGGTCAAGCGGACTGATCGCACGTTTCGTTCCCTGCTTCGCCAAGAGCGATGTGGGAAATCGTAGATATGATACCGCACCTATATCAAAAGAAGTCAGGGAGCAATATCATGATTTCATTCATCAGCTCCTGAAAGGAAAAAAGGATCACAATGGAGAGGAAATGATACTGCACCTGTCCCGCCACGCTTCCGAGGAGTATATCGAATACTGCAACAACTATATCGAAAAAGAGATCAAGGAATCCATGTGCTGCTGTCAGGACTGGGGCGGAAAGTTTCATGGTCTGATACTTCGGATAGCCTGTATTCTTCATTGTGCCGACTGCTGTTCCAGGGGTATCGAGCCTTCCGAGGAAAGTGTAAATCATGACACACTGCTGAGGGCTTTTAATATAGCTCACTACTATCGCTATCAGGCGATATATGGTTTCAGCGTGAACGCTCCCGACGGGAACATTGTAAAGGCTGAGAAGATCATTCAGATTTTCAAGACAAAGAATATTAAACATGGCTTGAAGTCAGACCTCTACCACGCGTGCCGATGCAATCTTTTTCCTACTGCAAAGGACTTCTATTCGGCACTCGATACGCTTGCCGAGTACGGATATATCGCCTACGAAAATGTGACCGCCGCCAACAACAAAAAGGCTCAGATGGTTCATGTGAATCCCCATATCTGATTTTACCGGATTTTGTGTTTTTTGTGGTGGCTGACATTGAAACGACGGTATTACGGAGTTTGCAAAATACAGACTTGAATGTTGGTTGCTGTCGGTTGATGTTGGTTGAGCATTTTTGCGGAAAGGAGGTGACGTGTATGCCCGATATGGAAAGGGTTGAAAAGCTGACTTCTATCCTTGAAGAAAGAAGCGGTCTGGATGTTCGTGAAGCGGTAGTTCGTTTCTACAACTATCTATCAATCGAGGAGACCAGAATTTATGATAAGGAGACAGACTATCTGCTTGACACGCTCGGTGTTGAGATCGAGCTGCCGTTCTGATTCAGGATAGCGAACTTGGACATTTTTGTCCGAGTTAAAATTGAGGATAATCGCATAGACTTTAGCTCACTTTTGAGCGAAAGTTCATGAGTAGAATCATCATTTTTGAAATGCTGATTTTGAAAAAATGTAATGCGGATTTCTGCATTACTGTGTCCACATTTTCGGCTGCTCTGTCAGCCGTCTTAGCCCCGCAGGACGGAGTATGTACTTGTGATGTGGGTATTTCCCCGTCACAAGTACTACGGAGTTACAAGCGGCGCTCTGCACCCTTGTAATCGCTGCTACGCAGCTTTTTCCCTGCGACTCTCTATTGTGTCGTTCAGGAAAAATCTGTCCGTCAGGACTGGCGTAGCACATAGCGAAGTCTTGTGCTTGCCTTCTCCGCCTCAGCGGTCAAGAAAGGAGTTGATGCCTATGTTTTTGTATTGGATTTCGTAGAGATAGAGAAGTAAATCCAATGAACAAGAAAGGCGAAATTATGAAACAGAAAAGAATTTCATTCGGTCAGGGAAAGGGGTCTCTGACTCACAATAACAGGGAGTTCGTGGCGGACAATGTTGATCCGCTCCGTACTCCGCAGAACATCACCTTCGTGCGTCAGCCGATAGGCGAAGCATACGATCAGCTTTTTGCTGAATCCACCTAGCGTTATAATGCCAAACAGAAGCGTAACGACCGCAAGGTTCAGGGAAGCTATTACGAGTATCTCTTTGGGGTAAAACCCTGCAACACTGTCCGCACTGCCGCCGACAAACGTAAGAGCTTTTATGAGGACGTTGTGCAGATTGGCAAGATGGAAGATTCGGGATACGGCACTGAGGACTTTCAGCTTGTGGCTGATTGCCTGAAAGAGTACATGGAAAGTTTCCAGGATCGCAACCCGAACTTCTATGTTTTTAATGCCGTCCTGCACATGGACGAGGCAACTCCACACCTGCACATTGACTACATTCCTGTTGGGCATTACAAGCGTGGGCAAGACACACAGAACGGTATCGCCCAGGCTCTGAAAGAAATGAGCTTCGGTGAAGGGAAGCAGGCTATTGCCCGTTGGCGAGCTGCCGAGGTCGAAGTGCTGAATAAGAACTGCCTTGAACACGGCATCAAGCCCCTCGCTCCCGAAAAGGCGAGAGGTACGCTGGAAGTTGAGGAGTACAAGGAACAGCGTCGTCAGGCTGACGAACTGGCAGAGCAGAATGCTCAGGTCAAAGCGGAACTTGGCGAAAAGCGAGAAATGCTTAAAGCTGTCAAGGAGAAAACTGCTAAACTTGCGGAGATCGACAGCATTGAAACGGGAAAGACCGTGTTCGGCGGTAAGGTTACAGTATCGCAGGAGGACTGGCAGAACATCACCGACCTTGCAAAAAAAGAAGTTGCATCGCAGAAACAGACTAAGAAGCTCCGTAAGGAGCGTGATGAACTGAAAGCAAAGTTGTCTGCTGTTTCTTCGGAGCTTGCTACCTACAAGAAAGCCGAGGAACAAAAGGGACTTTTCACCCGTGAGAAGCTGAAAAAGGAAGCCAAGCGTATCAGCCGTGAGGACGAGCTTTCCCGTGAACTGAGGAAGGCTAAGGCTTTTATTTCTGCCTGTGGGCTGAGTTCCGATTTTCAGCAGTACAAGTACAACAGCACTACAAGAAAAAACGTGCTGGAATAAACATACAAACAAGATAGAAAGCAGGGGAAGTACCTGCTATGGAGGTCACTATGACAACAAACAGAAAGAACGAGCTTATCGCTCAGCTCGTAAATATCCTGAGCGAACTTATCGAAGCCAATGATCCCGAACAGGTATCCAAGGTCAAGTCTGATGCCGTGGAGATGCTGACCGTAAAGGAATGCACCGAAGCAGTCAAGGGGTTGTCCGAACATACCGTCCGTAAGCTGATCAAGCAGGGTAAGCTGCCGTATCTGAGGACAGGTGACGGCGTGAACGGCAAGATGCTTATCAACAAGGCAGACTTGCTTGCGTATTTCAACGGACAGACAACCAACAAGTAAGTCTGTATGCTGAGAACGGCGATTTTACGCTGTTTGAACGTCAACAGACAGAAAAACCACAAACACCACAGAACAAAGGACATAGATTTGGGCATACTCCCGAAAAGACAAAAAGATACATTAAGTTACTTGACATACAGCCGAATGCGCGCTATGATTAGAGTAACAGGAGTATGCCATAAAATCTATGTTGACAGAAAGGGAATCAACTTATGGCTACGATAAGAAAAAGGGGAAACTCCTATCAGATCAGAGTTTCCTGCGGATATGATACATCAGGTAATCAGGTCGTGCAGACCATGACATGGAAGCCTGCGGACGGTATGAACAAGAAGCAGATCGAAAAAGAGCTTCAGAAGCAGGCTATTCTTTTTGAGGACAAGTGCATGAAAGGTCAGGTCACGGCGAATATCAAGTTTCAGGACTTTGCTGAGCAGTGGTTTGAGGAATATGCAAAAGTCAATCTTCGCCCTACATCATACGCACGAATGAAACAGCTCACCAAGCGTGTCTATCCTGCCATAGGTCACAAGCGGCTTGATAAGATAACTGCTCGTGATATTCAGAAGTTCGTGACAGATATGCTTGTCAACGGCAAGAATATGAACACAGGTAAGCCGCTGTCGAGGAAAACGGCAGTGCATCATCTAAGCTTCATAAGCGACGTATTCAGCTACGCTATCCGTATGGGAATGCTGACTGACAATCCTTGCAGACGGGTGGTTGTTCCAAAATCTGAGCAAGAGGAAAAGCAGATATATACGCTGGACGAGGTAAAAACACTCTACGAACATTTAAAGGACGAGCCTATGAAATACCAAGTGTATCTGCTGCTTGCGATATACAGCGGCTTCAGGCGAAGCGAAATGCTGGGATTGGAATGGAAAGACATCGACTTTGAGAACAGCCTGATCCATGTCCGCAGAACATCTCAGTATACAAAAGAAAAAGGCATATACACCGATACCACTAAGACGCGAAAGTCCAAGCGTGTGTCAAAGTTTCCGCCGTCTATAATGAATCTGCTAAAGCAGTTCAGGACAGAGCAGGCCAAGGAAGCGAAACAGCTCGGTACAAAATGGGAGGGTCACGACAGGCTGTTCACCAAATGGAACGGCGCACCTATGAATCCGCAGACTCCCTTTGAGTGGCTTCAGGGTTACTGCGAGCGTATCGGAATACCGTTCCGAAATATTCACTCTCTACGTCACCTCCATGCCTCGCTACTGATTTTTGAGGGTGTGGACGTTGTAGCGGTGTCCGCAGATATGGGACATAGCGTTGTTGGAACGACCTTAAATTTATATTCCCATATGTTCCAAGAGGCGAGAGCACGCAACTGCGATGCGATAAGCAACGCTCTAAGCTTCACAAACGAGGTTAAAGTGAAAGAAGAAAAGCACTCCGAGGACAGCACAGAGGGCACCTACGAAGATGAGGACGAGCAGGAAGAAGAACAGTTCGGACAAGTTTTCGGGGCATAAAAACAACCGCAGGGCGCAAGCCTTGCGGGGTACATAGAACACAGCCAAGAGGTAGTCGAAAGCGGTTATTTTCAAAATAAGTGGCAGATAAGTGGTTGAGGAGATTTTAGGGAAAAATAAATCCCTGAAAACAACGCAAATGCGTTATTTTCAGGGAAGTGATCTGGTGACCCGTACGGGAATTGAACCCATGATTCCGCCGTGAAAGGGCGGCGTC
>OBHU01001601.1_pt1 | contig 10639 bp, 5 predicted proteins | sample 1519071 | NCBI WGS metagenome assembly OBHU01 (sample SAMEA2452135, study PRJEB22498) | human gut metagenome
TGCCACTCCTCCCAACGAACCTGCCGAGGGGCTAGGGCGGATAAATGATTTCGGATGTACGGAAAGCTGTTCCATACGCGTCTTATCTCCTAAGATACTGCCTTTACTACGTTCGCTACTGGGGTCGATAGCCAACACAGCCAGCTTTCCTCCTTTTTCAAGCACGTGCAAACCGAATACATCTATCGAAGTACTCTTTCCCGCGCCGGGAACTCCGCTGATACCTATACGGACAGAATTTCCGGAATGAGGCAGGCATTTCTCTATCACCTCTTGTGCTACGGCCTGATGTTCCGGTTTCACACTTTCCACTAATGTCACAGCCTGGCTCAAAATAGTAATGTCGCCTTTCACAATCCCCTCAACAAACTCCGCCACCGAAAGCTGACGTTTTTTCGGCTTACGTTTCAGGTAAGGATTTACAGACGAAGGCTGCTCGATGCCTTTGTTGACAGCAAGCCCTTTGTATTCTCCACTATTTTCAGGATGTTCCATAGCCATAGAATTTAGCGTTTGATATTGATTTCAACTTTGGGATTCAACGGGTCGTTTGTAATCATAAGAATGCGTAAATGATGCTTCTTATTACCGACGTCACGCTTACGAATCGTTACTTTCAGCTTCGTCATTCCGTCCGGCGGCAGCACGGTCTTTTTCAGACTAACGCCCACAGAAGAATTAAACACCTGCAACTTACTGATTACTAACGGAGTCTTTCCGGCATTAGCAATCAAGATATTGTAGCTGGCTTTCTTTTTCTTTATCAATGGTACACTGAGGTCTATATTTGTTTCCGAGATACGGATAGCCGGTGCGTCCAACGAATCTTTCGCCGTCATCCGCGAGAAATCGGGAAGTAGAATAGCCGAAACGGGAATTTCATTATCCTCACTGACCTTATCACCGGCAAAACGGGAGAGATAGACGGAAGTCTGTGTCAATCCGTAATCATTCAGTTGGCTGGCGTCCAGCGTCAGTTTGACAGTTCCTTTCTTTCCTTTGAGCAGCACTTTAGGTTCCGCCTCCATTTTCAGGTAAGGAGGAAGATGCATCAGTACCGGTTCATAAGGACGGTCGGAAAGGTTGGCAATGCTGAACGTCATAGTTGGTTGCTGTCCGCGATATACATCGGGGAAGGCAAATTCATCCCGGTCGATACGGATATTACCGATAGCGAAAGGATGAGTCTTCGTATAATCCTTTATTTCCTGCACCACTTCACCCGTAAACTTCAGATAAACCAGACTCGGAGTAGCATTGCTATAAATACCGACCGACTTCTCGAAACGTCCCAATGCTTTGGCATCAAATGAAGCCTTTACAATACCTTTCGCTCCGGGAGCAATCGGTTCTTTTGTCCAGTCGGCCACGGCACAGGCACAAGAAGTGGTGACGTTGGTCAGCACCAAAGGCTGATTTCCGGTATTGGTAATGGTATACTCCACTGTCACCGGACGTTTCCATTCTATTTGTCCGAAGTTGTGCGTCTCCTTATTAGAAGAAATACGAGGTTGGGCGACAGCTGCCAAAGTGACAATAAGCAGAAAAAATATAGATAGTAAATTACGTTTCATGTGATATATTTTATTTTGGTGTACAAATGTAGGAGTTTTAGATGAGATATGAAACGTATTGAAAGGATTATTAACGGTGAACGTTTACCGTTCACCGTTAATAAGTTAATTATTTCACTTCTACCGTCATTGAAGCCGAATGAGAAGCATATTCCGGCGCATAGGCACATTGCATGGTTGCCAGCCCCGTTTCGTAAGTTCCCGCACGACTGACACGGTAACTATATTCCAGTACATAAACTCCCTTCCCCAAGTGATCGAAGAAGAAATTGGTAGAAGCATCTTTAATGTCCACATAATAGCCGATTCCGTTATTCCAGCGATAACCGGAGACACTGCCGATCGGCTCGAAACAAGCGCCACGCTGATCTTTCAACTGTACAAAGTCCATTGCACGGTCTACACGGATACTCAAACGGGAAACAACCTTATCACCTACCTGAAGCACCGTCTTTGCCGTGACCGGTTGCAGCTGAGGGGTATCATTCACCGTACGTTCCACATATAATTGTTTCTGTACATTTAACTCACCTCCCTGTTGCTTCACACCCTTGATCGGCGATTCATATTCTGCATAAACAGCTCCCCAGGCAATCCCCGGATTTCTCTTTTCCACTTCAATCTTGCGGGCATCCATGACATTCTTCTGTGTAAACGAACGTTTGATATATCCCAGTCCCGGCACCGTAGTCTTGCTCGGACTCACCGTTTCCAGTACTTCATTGGCAATCACAATCCGTACATCGCCCTGATTGTCAAGCAAATTAGTACCTTTCATCAACAGTGCATACACCGCATCTGCCGTAGTTACAGGGGAATCCCATTGTTGCGTCTGCTTCTGTTTCAACAGCCAGAGTTTCATTTCTTCCACCGTTTCGCTGTTTCCGCCGATCAATTCCAAAGCTTCCATAACGTCTACATGAGCCTGCATCCTCATTCCTCCCCACGCATAAGGATTCTCGTTGAAAGCGAAGAACATCCCCTGTTCGTCCGTCTTTGTCAGATGTTCTTTCAGAGAAGCAACAAATTCCTGCGCTTCTTTCTTTTGTCCGGCTTTATCGAGCACGATAGCAGCAATCGCCTTCGTATTCATTGAAGCTGCCGGAAGCAACTCTTTCACTTTAGAAAGATAATAAGCATACGCAGCTTTATTGGCAGCAGGAACCTGTCCGCCGGAAATAGCGACAATATACAGATATTGCAGGATAGAGCCCGACACTCCTGTGAACTTCACTCCTTCTTTCTGTGCTTTAAGAATATTTTTGTATTCTTCCAAAGCTGATTGGTGAAGATAAGTCAACGCCTTTTCCTGTAAAGCAAGTGCTGGTCCGTCCAACTTCTCACCGGTCAGCAGAGCAAGGCGGGCATTCAATTCGGCAATATAGGCCGTGACATAACCGCTGCCGTTCATTCCTTTATACCATGACCAGGCACCGTTGGAATTTTGCAATTCCTGCAATCTGGTCAGTGCAGCGATATTATTGTTACGGATATTATTCAAGTCGAACAGTGTAGCGATACGCTCTTTCTGCTGTTCTTCAGTCTGTGCTTCGAGTACCCACGGAGATTCGGACAACAGAATATTCTTCACTTCCTGATTCTTTTGCAAGTTGCTCAAGAAGGTTTCCTTCGTACCGCCCTGAAGTCTCCAGCTATCAAACACAGCCTTGATGCGTGGCTGACTGTTCATTATATACGAAGCCAATGTATTCGCATAGTAGGCGGTAGCCCATGAAATAGCGTTATTATTGACCGGAAGGCTCAAAGAAGGCAATGCCTGAATAACATACCAAGCAGGATTTCCGGTAAATTCAATCGTCAGTTTACGGTCTGTTGCCGTTTTACTATGCCGGTTGAACAAACTGTCGAGCGAGAAGGTGCGAGTTTCTTCTCCACGTATAGGCATGGGCAGTGTCTCTACCAAATGTTCCTTGTTGCTGAGTACCGGAACCAATTGTTGCTCTCCGTCGCTAAATGTGCCGCTATCGGCTATCATCCGACAACCCAGTACCTCGTATTTATCACTGACGGTAAACATGAAGTTCACGCCAATTGTCTTGCCTGCCTCAACGGAGAACTTCTGTTTCTGTGTGTCGACAACCTTCTCCGTCACCGGATCGAAAAGAATCATACTTACTGTTCCTGCTTGCGGCTTGCCAGTCATGTTAGAGACAGAGGCAGCAATAGAGGTCTTATCGCCCACACGCACGAAACGTGGCAGATTCGGGGTCAGCATAAATTCTTTACTGGTAGTAGCTTCTCCGTCCAGCGTTCCCATTAACATTCCCTTGGTGTGAGCATATCCACGGAAATTCCAACGTGTCAGACTTTCGGGCATAGTGAAAGAGAAAGAAACCTCTCCCTGCTCATTGGTACGGAGTTGGGGATAGAAGAAAGCAGTCTCGGCAAGATTTGTACGCAAGCCGGCAGGAGCTTCAGGAAGCGCTTCTTCTCCGGAAGCGGCATCGGCCTTTCCTGCTGCCATTGGCACTAACTCCGATTCAAACATTGTATCCGCAGCATCTTCGGAAACTAGCGCCGATGGATATCTCACCGCATTGCTCCGGCTTACAACGCTGCCTGTCACCGACATTTTCTTTTGCACTGCATATCCTCTGACCACTACTCCATCAGCTATGGATTCTGACATCGCATATACATTTCTTATATCAGGCTGCATAGCGAATCTGTCATACAACATTGCAGGTACTTTGAGAGACTTACGATCCCACCAATAATTGTAGGAGTTATTTCCAACATATCCGTTCATCCAATCGGAATAAGGAAGCAGTTGCTGGTAGTAAACCCGGAAATCCTGCCGGCGGTTCCAGATTTTATCAAGTGAGGCATCATACATCGTCGCCAACATTTCGGCATGAGCAGCCTGTCCCTGCGGTGTCTTGATTGTCAGTTTCCATTCCTCTTTCTGTCCGGGACGCAATTTATCACGGAATACGTCCCACTTCATCACCAATGTCTTGTCCGGCAAACGTTTTCTCGCCTGAACCCGTTCCTGATAAACCTGTTCGTCCCTCACCATACAGAAGTTCACGAAGATACCGTTACCGTAACTTTCCTGATACGGATATTGAAAACGAACAATCGTATCGGACAGATTCAGTGCCTTGCTTTCCAGCAGTTTATCACCGCAAAATACATTCATCATTATATAGGTATCCTTTTCCGAAGTTCCGAAATAGAATACCGCCGGATGAGCAGTGTCAAATTCCGTATTCTCTGCATAGAACCACACGGCGGACTGAACAGGCGGACGTTTGTCGTCAGAAGAGAAAAGAATCGTATTTGCTTCCGCCGTCACTTCTTTTCCCTGGTTATCTTTCACCGTTGCCTTCAGCACATACGGCCCGGAAGAAAATTTCCCCCAATTGAAGGTCATTTCCTTATTAGAAGTAAACGTTCCGGTTGCAACCGGTTTCTCGCCCAGTTGCTTGTAGTCCTTATCTTTCGCCGGATATAAAGAGTATGTACCTTTCACTTCCACAGGCTGTCCGTTCAGATTCTGTGCTTCAAACACAATGTTGAACGGCCTATCCTTGCAAATCTTTTCTTTCAACTCCGTCTGCAAAATCAATGAACGCTGTCCTGCCGAAATCATCTCCGTAGACGACTGTGTTTCACCTGCCGCATTGATAACAGTCGCTTCAACAGAATAACGATAATATATTTTATCATTATTCTTATAATCTGCACTTTCTTCCAGGCGAACCGGGATCGTAAATTCTCCGTTCCCGTTGGCAGTCACTTCACCCGAAGCAATCTGTACAGCCTCCGAAATCCTCCAGAAACTGCGAACAGAACGCTTCACCGTATACTTTACCGGAAGGTCCTGAAGCATCACACCGCTATAAGACTGTATCTTGCCTTTTACCTGCACTTCATCTCCGAGTCGGTAACTTTCCGTTTGCTTTTCAAACGTAATATCGAATGTCGGACGTTTATAATCCTCCACACGGATATTCGTTCTACTTTCTCCCGCCGTCAAAGAAAACATTCCGTTCAGACAGGCCGAAGGTAATGCGAAATCGGTGGTAAACGAACCGAATTCATTGGTACGTACCGACTTACGCCCCACTTCCTGATTATTTGTGTCCAACAAAGTTACAGTATAATCTTTACCGGGAAGCACATTGGCTGTATCCGATTTCTGCATATAAGCAATACCTTTCACATACACTGTCTGACCGGGACGGTACAAGGAACGGTCGGTCAATAACGTCATACTTTCCGTCGCTTCATCCTCATCATCGTAATAACCGTAGCTTCCGCCGTAAATACTTCGTTTCGGCATGGCTGTATCCACGCCTTTCGAAGCTTTCAAATATCTGTATTCGGATTTCCAGGGGAACACCACTTTTCCTTCTTCTCCCGTCGTAAACTCCTGCAACACTTTTTCGTCATTACTATACAATATTATCTTTGCGTTGGGTACAGGATGCCCGGTTTGAGCGTCCAAGGCCGCCACTTCATACTGTTGCCCCGGCAAACGGCACGTCAACACTTTGAAGCGGGTCACGTTAAACTCACTTTCACTATCCCGCTTGGCACGAATATCAGGAACAATACGCATGACGTAAGCTCCCACTTCCGGGGACTTGAAAGTGAACACCGTGTCCTGCGTCCGATAATCTTCCGGACGAAGAACCGAATAATGCTGTTCCTTCACCAACTTCTTCGCTTTATTAAAAAGGCGTACCGTAAAACCGTCCAGATTCTTATGCGAAGCTCTCAGTTTAATTTCTTCGCCGGGAAAAGCCTGGCTGATCACATTGACATTCAAGTAAGAAGATAGAATCTCCTGCCTCAGATTCTTCAAAGCATTAATCCTATGGTAAGACGGATAAAGTCCGATTGCCTCGTCACACAGTTTCAAGGCACTTACCGGCTGGTCTTTTTCAATTGCAAACTGAGCTTGCGCCAAATAAACTTCAGCACATATCGGTTCCGATTTGAATTTGCTTTTCAGTTCATTCAATGCAGCCAAATAAGGATCTTGCGTCAGTCCTATCAACCCGTTTTTAGCCTGGAAGGAACGGAACGCCTGATCCGCCATGCGTCGCCACTGCAAATAGTTGAGCAGTGCCAACACGTATCCTTCGTTCAGACCGGCTGCCTGATAGGCGGAAATCATATTTCCATAGATAGATATAATATCCTGTTTTACCGGATCCGAAGAAATATCGCCCGGTAATGTTCCGCTACTAAGTCTTTCTATCCGGTTCAAGGATTCTATGCCACGGGAAGCCAACAAATGATACATATCATGGTGATAATATTCACTAGTCTCCCCTAATTCCACAAAAGGAATATAATCGCGTGAGGACGTTTTGAGCAGCAGCACAGAGTCCGCCAGAGCCTCTTTCACATTTGTCCGCACTTTCTCTACGAATATATTTGCTGTCCATTCGCGTAGATCTGCGGAAGGAGCTTCCTCCACGATTTCCGTCCTTCTCCGGAGCTCCCATTGGTTATTGGCTGCATAATCAGCATAGATTCCCGCTATCAATGAGTGCAATATAGCACGGTCCATAGGCTGTTTTGTTTGTTTCGCCCATTGTTCCAGCCCGGTCAGACCGACATAAAAACTGTCGGGAGTCACTATTTCCTGATATTTCATCCTCCACATATATGCCTTCAGCATCTGGGCGGAATTCTTTTCTTTTTCTCCTTTCCGGTAAATCTCGTCAGTCAATTTTATTACTGTTTTAGGCAAACTCTTTTTTCCTGCCTGTTCTACTTCTTTCCATAATTTGTCGAAACTCTGTGCCTGCACTGCCGGAATCACTCCCAACCATAACAGCACCACCATACAAATCTGCCTTATTTTCATAATCTTTCTAGTTTAAGTTCGCTATAAGTCTCACTGTATAAATAACAAAGTAAAGAAATAAAGTTTAAACAATCATCTTTTTTTGAATAAATATAATAGATTTGCACAATCATAACAGATATAACAACCACAATGATTGTGATCATAAAACAGAGTTATCGCCGTTAATCCTCTCCTAACAAATTGTTTATGATATATATCTGTCACCTGTCACGAAACACGACCTAACCAAATGATTATGAGCAACTAAAGATGTGACAGCAACAAGTGACAGCAGCAAGTGACGGCAATAATGCTGTCACCTGGAATTGGATTGAACATGAAAAACTGACACTACGCCTTAACACTGTTGGTTTCGCGGCTCGAAACCCTGGTTCCATACGCTGGAAACTTCAGTTTCAGTTACTTGAAACCATTAGTTTCTTACCGATGAAACCATAGTTTCTAACTGATGAAACTTTAGTTTCAAGCAAAGGAAACTAACTCGGACGGTAACTGTTTTGTCGTACACAACCTTCTTCTATCGAAAAAAACAGTGAATACAATATCCGGGACTTATAAGAAGCAAAAAAAGTGGGGATAACGCTTTCAATAACGTATCCCCACTGCAAACTTAGCTAATGTTCTCTCTCTCATTTTTCAATTCTGTACCCCCATGCAAGCATTTCGTTACGACCTACTTCACTGAGGATTTTTCTAACTAAAGAACTTATTTTCTTCATAATCTTTAAACTTTTAAATTACTAATACTTGAAAACTAAAAAATTAAGCTTCCTCGTTCGGGCGAATATTAATTGTTGAATATCCCCAAACATGTACGTCGGCTTCGCCGATCTTTCTAAACAATCTTTCTAACCTTTTCATTTTGTTATCCTCTTATTTACATGTTATACAACACAAAAATACAGCCTTTGTTTATACATTGTACTCCAAAAAGGAAGAATTTTATGTTTTATAGCATACTTATTGATTTGCATCAATTAATTTATTTGTTATGAAGTAAAATCGTAATATTTAAGGCAACAAATATGACAAAAAGGCACGGATGACATTTCATCCGTGCCTTTTTCTATAAGAGACCTATTATATAATAGGAAAGAATAGCATTTATTTCATTGGAGTCTGTTCCAAAGTTGCAACGAGGAAGTCATAGAACTTCTGTACAGTAGGAATCAATGCTCTTTCGTCCGGTGAATGTGGTGAGCGCAAGGTAGGACCGAAGGAAATCATATCCAATCCCGGAATAATGGCACCGATAATACCGCATTCCAAACCTGCATGAATCACCTTCACCGCAGGTTCCACGCCAAACTGCTGCTTATATGACGCTTTCATCGCGTGCAAAATCGGAGAATTCACATCGGGCTGCCAACCGGAATAACCTCCTGTCATCTCTACCTTCATACCTGCCATAGAGAAACAAGACTCAAGACTGGTAGTGAGATATTCCTTCATACTATCGCTGGAGCTACGAGCCAAAATTTTAATTTCCGCTTTTCCACCGGCAATTGTTATAATAGCAAGGTTGGAAGAAGTCTCTACCGTATCGGGAACAGTCGGAATCATACGGGTCACACCATTCTGACAAGCAAAAATAGCATCAATCAGATTGTCCTGAATTTCTTCGGGCACTTGACCTGCCGGAACTTCCACACGTTCTGCCGTGAAACTGATCGGAGTCTCAATCGTCGAATATTCTTCATTGAACAGGTCTTCGCAATATTTCACCAAGCCCAACAATTCTTCTTCATTCTCAGCTGGAATGGTAACAACCGCGTGTGCCTCCCGTGGAATGGCATTACGCATATTGCCGCCTTCCCAACTTGCCAGGCGTGCTTCGTAACTGGCAACTGCCTCGCGGATAAAGCGAACCAGCAATTTGTTGGCATTGGCACGCCCTTCATTGATTTCCAATCCGGAATGCCCACCACGCAAGCCTTTCAACGTAACCTTAACAGCGATATCGCCTTCTTCGGGAGCTACCTCCTTATATTCCAGTGTAGCAGTGACATCCATACCGCCTGCACAACCGATATACAACTCGCCTTCATCTTCCGAATCGAGATTCAGAAGGATTTCTCCGTTCACTGTCCCCGGCTTCAGACCGAACGCGCCATACATACCGGTTTCTTCGTCTTTGGTAATCAGTGCTTCCAGCGGACCATGTTTCAAATCTTTCGCTTCAAGCACAGCCATGATAGCAGCCACGCCAAGCCCGTTATCTGCTCCCAGCGTAGTTCCTTTGGCCTTTACCCAGTCGCCATCTATATAAGTTTCAATAGGATCTTTTTCAAAATCGTGCACCGTATCGTTATTCTTCTGCGGAACCATGTCCATGTGTGCCTGAAGAATCACACCTTTCCGGTTTTCCATTCCCGGAGTTGCCGGTTTACGGATAATTACGTTACCTGCTTCGTCTACAAAAGATTCCAGTCCCAAGCCTTTTCCGAAGTTAATCAGAAATTCTGTTACTTTTTCCATGTGTCCCGACGGACGGGGAATCTGTGTCAACGAATAAAAATGCTTCCATACGTTTTGTGGAGCTAAAGAAAGAATAGTACTCATAACAAATCTATTTTTATAGTGATTACTTTCGCTGTCTATTGGTCAACGACAAAGCCGCCAAACCATATACGCCCAACAAAACTACTAAAAAGGTTTGAATCCCGTGCACAATCAGAGCAAATATTCCGGCATCTGTTTCATTTACTCCATAAAGCATCATCATCGAAATGACCGCAAAATGCCATGGACCCGCTCCGTTCGGCGTAGGCACAATCACTGCAAAAGTACCGCCTACAAACATAACCAGCGCCGCCAGGATGCTCAGATGAGCAGTAAAAGCGAAGCAATAGAACGTAAAATAGAAGTGAAAAAAATAACATCCCCAAATAGCCAATGTATAAAAACTAAAGAGAGGTATATTGCGCACTCCTTTCAATGACATCACACCTTCCCAAATATTGAGCACAAAACCTTTCACTCTTTCATAAAAGAACAACGTCTTCCGTAAATAATAAAGAAGCATTCCCACTCCGATAAAACAGAACAGGACGATATAGAACCACACGGAAGTCAGCAGATGCAGGAGCGAAGGTATCTTGGTTCCAGTCTGCTGAAGAAAAGTAACAAATATCGGCAGCTGAAGCAACACCGTGACGCCTGTTATCAGAAGAATTGTCAATGTATCGACCAGCAGTTCTGTAACAACCGTTCC
>OBHU01001606.1_pt1 | contig 10595 bp, 17 predicted proteins | sample 1519071 | NCBI WGS metagenome assembly OBHU01 (sample SAMEA2452135, study PRJEB22498) | human gut metagenome
GGTCTTCAATAATAATACAATCATCATGTACATGCGTTCTATCTTTTTCAACCCATGCACAAACTGTTCCGTCCTCATTCCTGAACATACGAATTTCAGTTTTAACATTATGATCCATTCCTTTGAAACCATCAGGAATCTTTCTTCCTGTAACTACACTTTGAGTTGTTCCATCAGCCAATTTAATTGTTTCTTTTTCATCAGCTTCTCTTGCCGTTACAATATAATGAACGCCAGATGACATCAAATCAAGGATTAAATCTTGTCCCTTAAAATTGACTGTTTGATAATCCTTCAACTCCATACCTGCGCCTTCTATTTTTACAAGTCTGGCATCGCCTACAAGACCATCTTTATCTGCTTTAACTTTATTTCTTTTTTTTGAAAACTCAACTAAGCCTTGCTTTGTTGTCAAATTAAGAATTGTAGTGCCATCAACAACAATGGCATCAGCTCTAAACGGCTCACCGTCTGCATCTACTACAACTTCATCTGTTTCATTACCATCATCATCCAACTCATAAAAATCTTCGTTATTCTTGACCTTTGCAATATACTGTCTTACTTCACCAAGCGACTGTGTATAAACAATATAAATATTCTCAAGATTAACACCATTTGCGCTTAAATCGCCCAGATAATCATCAATTGAACCAGACTCGGGGTCAAGATACAATAGTCTAAAAGGCTTCCCATCTGGGCGTTTAAAATATGCTAATTGCATCGCCATAGTTGATTTTCCTGTAAACGGTTTTCCGTATAATATCATTCCCAACTTACTTTCTGTTACTGACGCTTTTCTTGCTTTTGCCATTAAATAATTCCTCCATAATTTCTAAATATTGATTGATTGGAACGCCATTGCTGGCGTTCCATTTGATTATTTTTTTAATGTGAGAATTAATCCCATGCTTCATCATCACCATCGTCAAAGTCTGTTCCGTCTCCCCAATCATCATTTGAGTCATCACCGAAATTTTCTTCTGCCTTATTGGCATTTTTAATCTTTGCGATAGCTTCTGTTACATTCTGTTCTGTGTAAATAGTTTTATCAATTGATGAACCCTTTGCTCCTGTAATAATGAACTCTCTTTTTGTAGGAGCAGCCACCTTGTCCAATCTATCTTCTTCTCCCCAAACATCATCGTCTGCTACAACAGTTTCTGTCTGAGTCGAAGATACCATATGACCATTTACCTTAATCGCATTGTACGGATTCAAAGACTTCTTAAACTTATTCGCAAGTGCCTTGTCCACAATAATGAACTGAACATCTTCAATATTGCTATATGTAACAATCTTTGCAAGAACAACAAATCTGCCAGTCGGTTTCTCATTATCATCCTTTTCTTGTTCAATTCCCATAAAGATAATTACTTGATTAAAATCGTTCTGCTTTTCAAACTTCTCACTATCAAAGTCAATAGCCGAGCAAAGTGAAATTTGATTTGGAACAAGCTTTGTTGATGTTCGCTTATTGCCCTTATCATCTGTAAAGCTGCTATAATCAAGACTTCCACGAATAAATACGCTTGCGCCGTCCCTTAAATTTTCCTTAACTTCCTTACAAGCATCAAAGTCTGTTAGAATCTTCTTATCGTTAACTGTTTTACCCTCAGAATCAACCTTCTTCTTAACGCCAATATTCTTGCCAATCATACGGTATCCCTCGCGATTATAAGAATATCTCTCGACCCAAGGTACTTTTACGGTGTCTGCTTTTTCGCCCTTCTTCTCAGCTCTCTTAGAGAAATAAACATTCTCTTGTTCCATACCTTGAATGTTTACATATAATGTTTCTCCATCAAGATAGCTCGCACCAAACTTAAGCATTCTCATAGGCTTGCCGCTCTTAGTTTTAATTTCCTTAAATGCTGTATCCTTTTCCATTCCAGACACAATTCCCTTTAGTTGGAACGCACCCTTTGTCTCTGGTAAATCAAATAATCTTCCTTTTTTCTTTGTTTCTGCCATTAAAATAAAATCCTCCTTGAAATAAAAATTAACGTAATAAAATCTATCTGAACGCCCAAACGGACGGAACATAGAATTAAATTTATGTGAACTATATGAACAGTGGTTTATGGACACAAATAGCCCAAGGGTATGCTAAATCCCACCCAAACAAAATGATAAAAATAACACTTGATATTTCTGCAAAAATATGTTAAAATATAAAAATACAGAGTAATGGTATATCCCATTATGAAGTATCCTTTTATATAGACAATCAACTCCTCGACCAAAATTTGTTGATTGTCTATTTTTTATACACTATATATAGTAGTTGATATTATCTTGAAGCTACTATATATGGTTTTTCTTGTCGTTGAAATTTAATTTTCATTAGAACATTACGTCTGTGATATGTTGACCACTCTTTAATCGTCTCACACTCTCACCATGAGGTTCATCATCTATACCATTAACAAAGTCATTCCAATGTTTAATCTGAAAATCTATAAATGCTTTGTCATTTCCTCTTCTATACATTCTTTTTACCCATTCGTCAAGCAGTTCTGTCTCTGGATATACGGTAAAATATTTTATTCCTGCGTCCTCTAAAGCTTGTCTTACAGCCAAATGACTACTTACAAAAATATAATCTACTTTACCTATATTCTCTTTTATATGCTCAATGTAGTTATTTGGGAAATCAGGATTACGTTCCTTTATCTTTTCACATCTAATTCGCTCGAGCTCTTTGTCTGCGTTTGTAGGACTAAGCATAGATTCAAAATCTTCTTTTATCTTTTGAAGTTCATCATCCGTTCGTTCTCTATATATCCAACTGAAATCGCTGCTATCACTATCTAAAATTGAATATATATCTTGATAGTTTTCAAAAGCATAGGTCTTTCCACAACAAGGGTAAGCACTAATTATTTTAGTTTCTTTCATTTATTCTGTTCCCTTCTTATAATTTCTTCTAGTGTTCTCGGTGTATAATCCATATACTTCATCATCGCGCCGACGTTGTACATATGACAAGGTTTATCATATAATGCTCCCATTTCATATCTAAAATGTTGTATCATATTTTCTTCAAAACTATTATGTACATGCCCATAAAGATGTACCCAATCATAGTAATGATTTTTGAAACATGGCATCGGATAGTGACATAAAACAACTGAAATTTCATTGTCAATTTTTAGTTCCTTGTAATCTACAACCTCGACAAATAAGTTGTATAATTCTTTGTTTTTTAATATTCTATTGTCATGATTTCCTTGAATTAAATGTATGCGACCTTTTAACTGTTTGAAAATTTCAATAGTTTTGGTGGCATTGTGCCAACTAATATCACCCAAGACATATACATCGTCATTATCATTAACTTTACTATTCCAATTATCAATAATTGTTTTGTCATGTTCTTCTATATTGATAAATGGACGATTATCAAACTTTAAAACATTCTTATGACCCAAATGTAAATCCGAAATAAAATAATTCATACTTACTTATTCTCCTTTAACAATCCACTCTTAACTAAATGCTGACGGACAATTTCTATAATTTGTTCTTCCAAGAATTCATCAACATTATCTCGATCTCTAACATAATCCAATTCATCATTGATAAAATCTTCTATTATAGAAGTAAAGTCCATATCCTCAATTGTTTTTACAATTTTCTTATGAATAAGTTCTTTATGTTCTTTTGTAAGAAATTCTTTAATATCATTCATATCAATATATTCTCCTTCTTGATAAACTCTTTTGAACAGTTCCGTCAATTTTCTCAAATCGTCCTTGTCTAAGAGAAGGTATTTCCCAGGTGGATGTTCTTTCCTTATAGCCTGATACAAAATATCCATATACTCATCCCGAAACTTTTGTTCTCTATTAGATAACTCTTTACTCATATATTTCCTTTATCACCTCTGTATATCGCATTCATGAAAATCCATAAGTATCTTATACTTATATTCTCCGAATCAAAACCATAATCACCAAGCTTCTTATCGACCGTTCTATCAAAATCTGTAGAAAGAAATTGAAGAAATTCTTGTTTTGCTTGTATAATATTTCTTGCATCTACTCTGTAGGTTACATTTATTTTCAAAATATAACCTCCATCGCCTGTATATATAATATCCATAACATTACCCCTTTTCAGTCGTAAGAATTGCCCCACCACCATAACTCCACGACAAATTGAATGCCTCCATATTGTTCGTATTAATCTTTTCGCCACGATGTATAATCGTTGGCATTTGACCCATGTCGCTCATTTTTTTAGATGGTACAAGAACAATCGAATCGTATGCTTTTCCATCTTCTAGCTTATTAATTATAGTTTCATTAATTATTTTTAATTGTTCTCTGATGACAGTCATATCACACTGAATATCACAAATCACATTTCTTATACATTTAATGTTTTTAAAAATTCCCATAATCTTTATCCTCCTTATATCAACTTGTAATGAAGATAATCATTATAACTCTGAGAAAACTTGATATATGCACAATGGAGATTTTTATAAATATCTTTCTTTGCTTTATCTACATACTCATAATCATCATATATTTCAACATTATTTCCAGATACAATAAATAAGTTTTGCTTATTATCAAATATTGCATTATTAGCCGAGAATTCGATATTTATACTATTACCTTCTGAATCCTCCACCCAAATATCATTAGTATCCCCATTTAGTAAGTCCAATTCCTTGTTTTCACTTGTAAAGATAATGCCTTCTTCTGTGAATAATTGAACATCATATTGTCTTTTCCTGTCATGTGTATTTATAATATTCAAATCTTTAATAGTTTCTTCAAACTTTTCTCCCTCATTTAATTCAAGAGCAATTGCCGAAAGACAATCATAATTCAATTTAATCTTTCTTGAAAAAGAAACAACCTTGTTAATTTCAGAAAAATATTTTTTATCTATTTTATCTGTCAAATAATTTCTTACTTCGTCTGCCGTCGGATATTCAAATCTAAAGTGAAAGTGAAATCTTCCTGGTCTGTTAATCATATATTCGTTCAAATTGCGATATTCATTGCAAGTTACTACAAATAATTTCTTCCCAGAACTTGTACCATCAAAGAATGACAGCATTTGTGCTTGTGGATCTACATCATCTCGACTCTTAAATGTTTTGTCAAACTCATCAAACAAAATAAGCACTTCATTTTTAATGTCATTTAGGAAATCATCAATGCCGGGAATAAAATCGTCGACCAATATAACTGGAATACCATTTTCAATTGCTTTTTGTGAAAGTAGTCTTGCGAACAAAGACTTTCCAATACCTTTATCTCCACTAAGAATTACACCCAAATTCTTACGAGATTTTTCAAATCTATTCAATACTTTATTCGCCTTTTCTTCATGAACTCCGTATATCTTATCTTCCTTGATTTCCAAATCATGTTGTTTCTCTAAAAAGAAACCGGTAAATTTACTGAATCCAATTTTATATGTTTGTGCCGGCAGTTTGTCCAACACGATTAAATCCTCGCCATAAATTTGATATGTACTTCCTGTTTTTATAATTTTCATAATTTTTCTACCTCCTAGTTATCTATTCTCTGTCTGTGTAAATTGAGTTACCTCTTTTAAATCAGCCCTTGTTTTAATCATGAACATCAAGAACTGTAATAAAGCCGTCCATATTTGCACCTAATGCTTCTTTATGTTTTCTATCGAAATCCTTATCTTCAACAAAGCTTGTACCATTCCAAGACGCTCGTGCAATTGCTGTTCCGTCAGGCAAAATACATACATAACAATCCATTTCAGGTAGATTAACTATATCTTTTTGTCTTGCTCCGTCTACAAGTATATATTTATCATAAAAGCCCATATTAGCAAACCAATCTTCTTCACTATATCGGCTTCCCATACACTCTTTTAACGTAGACAACAAGCTTGACCAAAATAATCTTCCGTTTCTTTCATCACGGCTATAATAACCCCAATTATAATATTCGTTATTTCCTTTGTTCTCTGCATCAACTTTTAATTTTATTTCTGCTTTATATCTTCCACCTATTTGATAGCCATCCCATGTGAATGTAGGATAATTGACAACATGGTCTTCATTTTCTTCATCTAAATTACTATAGACATTACCTACATAATACGGATTCATAATATCTGCAATTTGGTTTTCGCTTGGTAATTCTTTGGTTAATAAATGTACACAATAATGCATTTTAGTCCTCCTAGTTCTATATTCTCCGTTTGAAATGTTTCTTTCAATCATCAGTTTAATGTTGTATGTATTTTAAATTATTTTGATGTACAAACAATTTTTCTGTGACTTTAAACTGATTGTTTTTGTTTACATCTAAAGTTCTTGTAAATGGCTTACTCCAAATTGCCACAAAATCATCTGGTGCATTTTGTTCGGAGATAAACACAATATGATCTTTGCTTATTTCTCTCATATAATTCCAAAATTCGTTTGAGTCAAATTTTTCTTTTCCATACCCTGTTGTTCCATTATACGGAGGATCGGCATATACTACACAATTTTGCGGAAGTTCTACCTCACGATAATCTTTGCATATAAATTCCGCATCCATAAGAGTATTCATATCCTTTAACAACGATCTTTTGCTCTGGGCTGCATAATTGGTTCCTGTTTTATTCCTTGCATATCCGCCAAACCATTTACCTCCAAACGAACATCCAAAACCTACAAACCCAGCTAAAACTTTATCTTCGTCCTTATGTTCTTTTATATACTTATAATCATCTACAGATATACTCTCTGGCAAATCATATCCATGTTTAACCCCATTTAAGAGTTCAATCAAATATTCATGTTTATCATTTAATATTTTTCTTGCAAATCCATCAACTTTACTTTCTATTGAACAACTTCCACAGAAAAGACTTACGAATGTTAGATCATCCCCCCCAGCTCCTGTTATTATCATTGCAATTTGTTTCGCTATTCTTGATTTTCCACCTTGGTATCTCATTTATTACCTCCGAAATTTGTTTACTAATTCGACTTTTACCGCCTAAATATTGTATATTATATTCGGAGCGTGTACACTTTAAAACGTTACTCAATACCTTTCTTAATATTGTTATAGATGTTTGCAACCATCTAAAGAAAATTTATAATTTAAAATTGAATGGCAGGGCGAATAGCCCAAAGACGTAGTAAATACTACACAAAATTATTCTCTATTTAAAAATCAAAATGAAAGCAAAATTTCAAACTTAAATATATACTCTTTTGCCTTTTACTTTAATATACCTCCCCTTTGTGTTAAAATAACAATCCTTTAGAACTGTTTGTTCTATTATATAACCACCTTTATATTTCAAATAAACAGAATCACCAAAGTCTTTAACCACCGTACCATCAGGAATATCGAACGGTGTCTCTTTTATATATTTTTTAATACATTTTGAACAATACTTCACTGTTTCCAAATCAATAATTAAAACATCTTTTTTTCCTAAAGAGTGTCCGCAATTTTCACAAAACAATTCTGCTTCTCGATCCGGAAATTTTGATTGCGGACATTCTTTATATTTTCTTTTACTTTTATCTAGTTTGTTTTTCGCTCTATCACACAACAAACTCATAATAATTCCTCCTACACATTAGCATTTTCTTATAAGTCAAAAATTTAATAACTACGATATTTATTCACAGTACCAATTACATCTTCAATTAAATTATCCACTACGTTTTTTGATACTGACAATTTATATTCTTCACAAGAATTAACATCAACACAAATATCAATCAACTCTTTGTCATAAGGCTTTCCTGTTAATTCTTCCCCATATGAAATATTATCAAGTGATACAACATGCCAATCCCCCTGTTCTTCTATCTACGAAACTGAATGTTAGTTCTGTGTTTTCATCATAGCCAATATCATTTAGTTTATTAATTAAATCTACTACTTTCATTCTACCTTTCGTCCCAACTCTCTATATAAGCCTTCATTGTTTGAAATCAGATTTTCAAATCTTAGAAAGTACCTCTTTCACATCTCTAACAATTTTGGTGTAGCCAAGTAAATCCCCATTAACTACACTATATGATATTTTTCTGTTCTTCAACAATTCCATCATCGGTTGTTTTAATGCATCAGCCTCTTCTTCCGACTGTAATCTTCCTTTAGGATTATATGGTTTTGTTCTATACACCAAGTAATTCAAATTCTTATAAGAATTAAATACATTCATGACCGTCTGATTAAAAGCTTCTCCGAGAATTTTATCCTCATTGTAAAATACTGAAAGTACCAATGGACTATCGGTTACAATAACATCAACCTTGTCCTTACATCTACTCATTTTAAAACATTGTTTGCCAAACATATAAGCTTGATTTTTAAAAACTTCCTCATTGTTTTCCCAAACTTTATCTTTTGCAAATTCAGTTACCAGTTCTGCGTTTATACCAGCCATTTTCAATTGAGAAAATATGTATGCCGCACCTGTACTTTTGCCACTACCTAGCGTACCAAATAAATTTACTACAATCATCTCTTTACTCCTTTTTCTCTATAACTGTCACCGTGCCTTGAATGATTCCCAAGTTAGACGACTCTTTAAATGTATGCGTTTCTGCAACATCATCCTTTGTCATTGGACGTGTAAGATACCACAACGAATCATCTTTCCACGTTATTTCCTCTAATTTCAGATTTGGATCTAATTCAATAGTTGTAGATCCACCCCATTTTCTTGTTGTTGCTTGGCAGCCTGCCAAACTCAATGTTGCCATAATTGCCAATGCTACGCAAATTTTCTTTTTCATAAGTTTATTCTCCTTTTTATTTATTCGTCCAAAATCACTTCATATCATAGTTTACAAAATTCAAATTCCTCACCACAACTACATTGAATTGTGCCAGAAACTCCTATGCTTGTCGGAACAAAATGGTAAGTATATCTACCGCCAATAAGACCGCCTGCATGAAGTCTATCTTCTAATGTTTTAAGTCCATGGACTTCAGTGTCATGCTTTTCTTGCCATTCTTTAATCGCTTTTTGCTCTCTTTCTGAAATTGAGAAGCCACGTCTCAAATCTTTTTTCGTTACATCCAACTCTTGTTGCATTTTCTTGACTTCTTCATCCTTATTATATTCTTCTCTCAAAAATTGATTTTCTTTTTCAAGACATTCAATTCTTAATCTATTGTTTTCGTTTATTGCCTTAATTCTATCAAGGCATTCGTCAATGCTTCCTATCATTAACATATATTATTTCTCCTTTTCTATCCTTTGAAAGTGTGTTTTCATCTGTGTCGGCTACAAGGTTTGCCACTGGCAAAGTAAAGAAAATTCCATCCTCTTTGAAGTTTGCAAAATAACCAAGATTAAAATATGTATCTTCGTCCAAGTTGCTCTTTGATTTATCAACCAATTTAATTTGGAATCTATTTGATGGTATTCTCAACATTTTAATTCCATTGTGCGAAACTATTTTTGTCTCATTCTTATTCAATAGTTCAGAATACCTATCTATAACTATGTTTAAATCATCTAAATGAGCGAGTTTCTTCTTATTAAATATGTCATTCCAATGTTTTGTTTCATCATCAGTAATAACTCCATCGTCCTTCAAAGTTTTTGTTCTTTCTTCCAAAATAATTGGATATACAACTTCTCCATTCGGATCAAATACTTTGTATCCCTGCTCAATTCTTTCTTTGGTGCATTCAGCAATAGCTTTTTCTTTATCTGTATATGCACAAATTTGTGAACTGTCCCATTTGCCGTTATTCCAATTTTTTCGTACTCTATAATAACTCATATTATTATTCTCCTTTTATCCCTCATCTAACCTCTGCTGATATTCTGTGAAATACCATTCCAGTTCGTCTTTAAATATCTTAATCGCCTCTTCTGCCTTTTCTTCGGTCGAGAAGTAAATGATATTAGGCTCTCTTATGAGTTTAGTCGGATACACGCGACATTCTCTGCCGAATTCGCCATAGTTATATATAATAAAAAATTTTGTAACAGTGTAGCCTTCCCAATCTTTTATTGATATTGTTCTGTCGTGCAGAGCTTGCCACTGACGTAACCTACGCATTAGCCTATCCGCTCTTGCGTTGTTTTCTGCTATTTTTTCGTCACTATAATAGTTTCCTATGTTATAACTTTGCTTAACTCTTTCAGTTGTTCCTCACTGATTTCAGCTTGAATGGTTGTACCGTTTGCATTAATCGTTACTTTCATATTAACTATCCTCCTTATTTGTTGACCTATTCTGCAATAACTGTTTCTATCTCTATATCATCTTTGTCATTACTTTTTCTTAATAGGGACGTGTTATATTCTTTGACTGCTTCAATGTAGCGAGCCAGCATTGCTTTTGCTTCTTCTGCATTACTGTACTCACAAGGTACAATATTGTCATCATATTCTTCCTCACAACCTCTTACATATATAATATCTGGTATTAGTTCTGGTCTACATAGACTTTTAACCTCAATCCCATTAGACGCACAAAATTTAAAATTCTCTCGTTTAATCTCGTTTCCCTGCTCCAACACTTGCATTAACAATACATTTTCGATTCTCCAAAATTTAATTTTTAACATTTTATTCTTCCTCCGCAAACTCGTCTAAATATATCTCAAACT
>OBHU01001610.1_pt1 | contig 10569 bp, 6 predicted proteins | sample 1519071 | NCBI WGS metagenome assembly OBHU01 (sample SAMEA2452135, study PRJEB22498) | human gut metagenome
GAAGCAACTGGACCGCTTCCGCACAGAGACAGTGCCCGACCTGAAACAGACTGCCGACTCTCTAAAGAATTTCGAAATCGTTGGTATGGGACTGGGCGACCTTGTGTGGGATGCCATGAACTTATATGCTCCTTACCGGCAAGCCGTCTCTAATTTAGGTATCACAATGTTCCAACTAATGGGAAACCATGATTTCAACCTGCTCTACAAATCCATGACACAGACGGACCATCCGGCAGACGGATATGGGGAACAGAATTATTACCAGTCGTTCGGTCCGGCCAACTATTCATTCAACATTGGAAAAATCCATGTAATCGCAATGAAAGACATCGACTACGATGGTAATAAGAAATACACGGAACGATTCACACCGGAAGATCTGGACTGGTTGAGAAAAGATTTAAGTTATGTGCCCGAAGGAAGCACCGTATTCCTGAACGTACACGCTCCGGTAGCCAACAACACGGTATCTGCCGGTGGAAATGCACGCAACGCCAACGCGCTTTTCCAACTATTAAGACCGTATCAGGTTCATATTTTCTCGGGACACACACATTTCTATGAAAATCAGCAACCTGCGCCTACTATTTATGAACATAATATCGGAGCTGCCTGCGGTGCATGGTGGGCAGGACACGTGAACCGTTGCGGAGCGCCGAACGGTTATCTGGTGGTAGAAGTGAAAGGTGACGATGTGAAGTGGCGTTACAAAGCGACAGGCTGTTCTCCCGATTATCAGTTCCGGCTCTACAAGCCGGGAGAATTTGAAAGCCAGAAAGACTATGTGGTAGCCAACATCTGGGATTGGGACAGAACGTATACGGTAAACTGGTACGAAGACGGAGTATTGAAAGGTGCCATGCAGGCTTTTGATGATGAAGACCAGGATTACATCAACATGGTGAAAGGAAAGAAAACCGGCTATCATACACGGCATCTTTTCCGGGCACAGCCTGCGAAAGGTACAAAGTCTGTCAAAGTGGTGGTTAAGAATCGTTTCGGGGAAGTATTCACGAAAGAGGTGAAATTGTAGGTTCTTCCAGTCTATTTATGGTTCCCCCGAATAATTTGTGAAAATTCAGTAGTATGAATAGAGTTTATACCGATTCATTACGAAAACCAACTTTCGAAAAGAATCGGTATAAACGATCCGTTTTTCAGACCTGTCTTTTTATATCTTTATAAAGATCCGCTTTTTGTACAAGCCCCACACAATCAAATAATTGAATCCGATAAACAGAAGTCCGTAAATCAGAGAGGCCAAATAAGTGTCGGGAAGAATGAGCAGGATGGAGGTATAAACCTTCCCTTGCAGACTAATTCCACTAACTGTGATAACCTCGAGCAGAGTAGCCAACACACCGGCCACCACATAGATGAACAACGGATTCGTGCCAAAAACATGGAAAGGATACGCCCATTTCTGTTTTTTACGAATATCAATAAGCCAGGTGAGAAACACAAGAAATAAAGAAGCAAAACCACAGGTTACCAAAACAAAAGTCGGACTCCATACTTTTTTATTCAACGGGCAACCGTAACTAAGCAACCATCCGGCAAATAAAAGAGCAATACCCAGTATGGATATCTGTAACAACCGGTGATGAATTTCTGTCTTCTCCCGCAAGATATTTCCGCAGAAATAACCTATTATCACTTGCGCAATACACGGCAAGGTACTTAACAGCCCTTCCGGATCGAAAAAGATACGTCCGCCGTCCGGCAACCACTCCCGATACAGATGAGTTTCTCCGAACAATGTTCGGTCTGTAACGGCAATAATATTCTGCTCGGATAGTTCAAAGCCGTTCCCCAAAGCCAACAAGACAATATAGCCTATCAGAATAATCGCGGAGATCCATGCCAGATTTGCCGGACGCCGGACACTCATAATCAACAAGGAACCAAAGAAGTAAGCTAACGCCAGTCGTTGCAACACACCTAGAATACGTATCTGTGAGAAAGGCTGTTCCACTCCCGCACACACCAACGAAAACCAGGAAAGGAAAAGTCCCAACAAGAACAAAATCACTGTGCGCCGCACCAGTTTGGTGATAAAGCTACGGCTGAAGTGATGGTCGAACCTGGATAAGGCAAAGCTCATAGAAACACCCATGATAAACATAAAGAATGGGAAGACCAGGTCTGTCGGTGTCAGTCCGTTCCATTCGGCATGCCGCAAGGGCGCATAAACAGATTCCCACGTCCCGGGGTTGTTCACCAAAATCATTCCGACAATAGTGATTCCTCGAAGCACGTCTAATGAAAGTAAACGTTCTGATTTCATATCGTTCTGATGACACCGGGATTAAATAAATCCCGGTTTGGTGAAGTAAAATCCATTCTCATTCAACCATTTAACATGCCATTTCAGGCGATTGGTGAAATCAATCCAGTTGCGGTCACTTCCCCACGCCAATTCTGAAAAGGCCTGAAGAGAAGGGAAAACATGCTGACCGAACTTCCGCTCATTGGGAATCATTTCCGTCCAGACACAGGCTTGGAAGCCTAATACATTCTGCTTCACAATACTAGGAAACTGGGGTTCGAACTCGAAGTTATACAAAGAGCTTAATCCTTCGTCCGAAGGCGTTGCGCTCAAATAGAAACGAGACCACTCCATAAATATAATCGGATAACCTTTCTGGGTAATCTTTCCCGGCTGGTCGGGCAGCCAGTCACGCCAATAGGTATAGATCAGGTCTTGTGGATCTTTCTCAAGAAAAGCATCATCCCATCCCATCACTTTCTTACCTTTACCCTTCACATAATTCGTCATTATCTTCACAAAGCGGTTTTGCAATTCATCCACTTTCTGATAACCTTCCTGTTGCATCAACTGCTGACAGACTTCACACTGCTCCCAGTTATCCTTTTCCACCTCGTCAGCTCCTATATGGAAATATTCCGAAGGGAAGATTTCAACCATTTCATCAATGATAGATTGCACAAACTGATAGTTTTCCGGCCGGGAAGGGCAAATAGGATAAGAAAATTCTTCTCCCCAACCAGCTTCTCCCGTACACGACAGTTCGGGATACACTTTGATAGCCGCCGAGAAATGCCCTGGCATATCTATTTCGGGAACAATATCAATACCTCTTTCCAATGCGTAACTCACCAAGCCTTTCATCTCTTCTTGTGTATAATGACCACCATATTGCGAACCATTTCTCACAAAACGAGGATCTATCTCGTAGTTATAATCTTGTTGGGAAAGCTCTACGCATCTCTTGTCATACTCGTCGAAGTCACGCCAGCTTCCCTCCTGCGTCAGTAAAGGATATTTTTTCACTTCGATGCGCCAGCCCTGATCGTCGGTCAAATGCAAGTGGAGCTTGTTTATCTTGTAGAAAGACAGACAGTCTATCACCTTTTTCAGATAGTCAACTGTAAACATGTGCCGTACCACATCGATATGGAATCCGCGCCAGTCGTATTTGGGAGCATCCTTTATATCTACCATCGGAAGATATTTCGAGTTTCCCGAAGTGAAGAAATTAGCTTGTTCGAGTGCTTGCCTCAACGTCTGGATTCCCCAAAGAAGTCCGGTTTCCGTCGAATAATAGATGCAGGCCCCCTCTTTGGTTACGGTCAGACGATAGGCTTCTTTGGCCAGATCAGATTCTTGTTTCACCCGGATAAAGGCATGATCGTTGGAAGCGTCACTCGCGGAAAGAGACAGTTTCTCTTCCAGCGTGGATTTCAACAGTTGTGACGTAGAAGCCGGAATATTCTGGCTAACAGTCACATTCTGCGGAAGAGTGACCACCGATTCTTTATAATCAACTCTTTCCGGCAAAGGCATTACCGACAGGCGGTACCCGTTCCGGATACCCTCCATTATCATTGTCATTGCACGACAACGATGTGATCGCACCTATTCCCAACAGGAATAATATACCGCTTCTTTTTATCTTATCATAGTTCATAACTTGTCTACTTTTTGTGGATTAATTTACTTTGAGAGTGCTTGTCACACTCTCTTTGTTTAAATAAAACAGTTTAGCTTTCACAACCGAAGCATCACAGGCTATGGGAGCTTCCCAAAGCGCTGAATCAAGAGTTGGTTCCGCTCCATCGGTCGTATAGCGTATCTCCCCTCCCCGGATGGGGGTGTTGGCATAGAGCTTGCCTTCTTTGAGGCAAAGTCCGGGGTGAGGCAAACGAAAGTTAATGTTTCGGGACGCCCAATGGGGCATTTCCTTCTCACTCGCTTTCGAATAGAACAAAGCCAGCGCTTTGTTGAAAGCCTGCTGTTCTTTCTCTCCTGCCAGCATACTCCAAGCGGGAAAAGCATTCCACCCGCGTTCTACCAGTCCGAGGATTTTAGGGAAGGTATAATATTCCACCCACTTGAAATCACGGATCGTTTCTGCAAACAATTGCGCTTGTACTCCTTGGATACGCTCCTTGCCGGATGCGGTCAAAACTGTTTTTCCTCTTTCCGCAATACCTAAATCGACCGGATTGCCAGCCATATCAGTACGCGAAGAGCGATAGATGTGATATGGAAGCATGGAAAAGCCTTTAGATTCATCCACATATCCGGCCCACGAGAGCCCTCTTTCATCGGGATGAGCATCATAGGCCAAATCCAGATAGAAGTTGTTCACGTTGCAGAGGATCACCGGATACCCTTTGTTGGCTACCTGATAAGGTATTTCGTCCGCTTCCCATTCGGGAACTGTATTCCAGCAATATACTCCTGCCGCAAGCCTGTTCAAATGGCGGTCGGTAGCCTCCGAATGTCCCAACGCTGCTTCCTGCCAGCCACTGAACTGCACATGATATTGTTGCAGATAGTCTGCCATCTTCGTGATGTAGTATTCGGACAGTTCATGCGCACTCGTCATTCCATGTTCATCCATAAACGCCCGGCAGACAGGAGAACCCATCCAAGCTCCATCAGGCACTTCATCGCCTCCCAAGTGAATGGTAGTCAAAGGTACCTCCGCTTCTTCATACATAGCAATCAGCTCACGAATCACTTTTTCCATAAACCGATACGTGGAGGGCAATGCCACATTCATCACGTTATCCGTATAAGACTGTGCGGAAACATAGCGGGAAGTATCTTGCGCGTCACTCAACAAATATTCGACGGCCTTTTCAGGATCGGTGTTTATATATTTATGATAACGTGCTTTCATGGACACTATTGCCGCCCGTGCATGCCCCGGAGACTCTATTTCCGGGATTACACGCACATGTCTTTGAGCTGCATAACGCAATAAATCTATAAACTCTTCACGAGTATAATATCCGTTACCGGAGGTAGGCGCAGACGGATCATAGTTGCCATCGTAGCCCGGATACAAACATTCCATTTCATCCGTGGTGTGTCCCCGACGTGCACCGACCGAGGTCAGTTCTTCCAGACCGGGAATCTGAAGACGCCAGCCTTCATCATCCGAAAAATGGAAATGCAGCACGTTCAGTTTATAAGAAGAGATGGCGTCTATCAGCTTCTTTAATTGGTCTGCCGTCGTGAAGTTTCTGGCAATATCCAGCATTTGTCCGCGATACGGCAAGTCGGGATAGTCACGGATAGATACAGCTTCCAAACGGAACGGTTTCTCTTGTCCTTTCAAGAGAGAGAGCAAGGTTTGCGTGCCATTGAAAATGCCGTGTGACGTAGGAGCTGAAATATTTATCAGACTATTTCCTGTGTCTATCCGGTAGTATTCGTCATTCGCAGCAGTCTCCTGTTGCGGCAAATAATCCAGATGAACCGTTACCGGTGCTTCGGAGATGACTTCCAACCCATAGAGTGTTTCCAACTTTTCTTTCAACAATCCTGCTTCGTTGGCAAAATCGGGATGAAAAGTCAGTTTCACCTTATTTTCTATGGTAACGTTTTCTTTACCGACAGCCGGAAACACTTCCTTTACTGACGGGAAAATATCAGTTTGTTGCAACTTGGCAGTAGTCTCTAACGCCAAGTTTGAAGCATATATCTTATCAAGTGCGGGATACCAGTCTTCCGCCTCCATTCCTTGTAGCGGCTGTATGGTCAGTTCGACAGGCAAGGGAGTACCTTGCTTGCCGCCTGCCTGACTCACCCAGTAAGTACCTTCGGGAGCATGTGACAGTTTTTTCAGTCCGTTGGTACAACAGAACGTCACAATCAGCGAATCTCCCGGTGCCAATGGCTGGAAGTTTTCCGCCGGATACATCCGGAAGAAGTTCGCATTTACTACCTCTACCTTGACCGATGCAGATTCGTCTTGAAGAATCTCACGAGGCAACTGCGAATAATAGATGATCCAGTCCTTTCCCAAAGGAGCATCTGATATATTCTTCAGGATAAATGAGTTCTCATAGTAGCCGGGCTGCACTTCGGCAGCTCCCATCTCCCAAGTCAATGACATGGGGGCTTTCGCCCCGTCAGCCGATTTACAGCCAGTCATGAACAGCAGGAGACACAGACTTCCCCCTATCATATATAGTATATTTCTCATAGGCTTTCCTATTTTTCTATATATCACTCTTTCAGACATTAATCACTCAATCGTTCGATGTGCAATGTTTCTTTGCCTACTCCCTGCGAAGTATCGAAAGTCAGACGGTAATAGCCAGGTACGAAGCCGTCGCCACTCGTTATTCCATTGGAAGCCGATAGTTCAATTCCATCCGTATCACCGGACAACGAACCTGCTTGCAACTCCATACCTTTATCTTTATTCCATTGCAAATCGCTGTAAATTTCGATTTCGAAAGACTCCCATTCATGAGTGTTACTCAAATACACAGTAGTTTGATATTTTTGTTCACCAATCGGCACAATATATCCCAACTGTGATATATCTTCCAAATTCCAGCCTCCGCTATTGTAAGCCTCGTTCCAGACAGGAGCACAAGTGAATCCGTGTCCTACCAACCAGAAACAAGTAGGTGCGGTATCACTCATCCGTGCAACCCAAATATAATTGAATTTAGAAGAATAGTATATTTCCCAAGTTCCCGATTTGCGCAGGAAGGTAAACTTACCATTATCCGGATTATAACTAAAGAAGTCGCGGTTGTAAGCATGTTCCACATCTTCAAATCCACTCATTTCAAATTCTTCACCTTGAGTAAAACTAATCTGGGCACGGAACAATCCTTCACTGGCTATCAACTCGGTTTCTTTAATTTTCAGGTTCTTCTGGAAACCGACGATACCCAGTTTAAAAGTCATCACGTCGAAAGTGATCTGTTCAACAAACCAATCCCGGTAGTCAAAGGCAAAGCTGGGTCCCGATGCTTCAATAAGGACAGCTGTATTACTCTTTTCAGCAGCTCCCCAAATCAATTCCGCATCGTCCAATGATTCCTTAGTGGAGATTTTTCCGGTTAGCTCCATCGGATAGCCCTCTTCCGAGCCGGAAACTTCCGTCAGATACAGATAAGGATTCTCTGCGCTCCGGGTCATTTCTACCACCTCACCGTTATAGTGAAGATAGAGCACTTCCGGAATCTGTGGACGGACGATATGGAAATCAAACGTTTGAGTGACTTCACTACCTTCCACATTGATGGCAGTCAATACTACTTTAGCCTCCTGATTCTCTTCCAAGTCAGCCTCAAACGGGATATAAATTCCTTTCTCAACAATCGACACATCAGTGCCTTTCGTACGAATCGACTGCGAACTTACCAAGGTTTCACCCACCATCAATTTCACTTCCAGCGTAGACAAAGGAGTCTCCGGATCGTGGATTTTTACAGAGAAATAAAGAGAATCGGCAGCAGGAGTCTGATCGGTAGTCGAGAATTGTAGTCCTGATAGTTCAGGACATGAATATGGATACTTCACCCGACCATCTTCTTCGCTACATGAAGCCAGCCAGCAAACGGTTAGCCCCAGCAACCATAAAAACAGATTATTGTGTTTCATCATTTTTTCTTTTAAAATTTTACGTTCCTCTTTTCATTAATAACCTTCATTTTGAGTCAGATTGGTGTTTTTATCTTTCTCTCCTTGAGGAATCGGCCACAACTGCCGGAAAGCCTGCAAACCTGCAAACAGCAATCTGCCATCTTTGTCTTTATGTTTCTGCATCACCTCCAGCAAACGGTTATTACGTACCAGGTCAAACCAACGCTGACCTTCCATATACAACTCCAATTGACGTTCATTCTCTACCGCCAAGCGGCCCCTAGCCTGTCCCATATTCTCATCCAGAGAAGAGGGAGCAAAGCCCGCACGTTCTCTAATGCCGTTCACGATTCGAATCGCTTCCGGAGTGCGGTCTAACTCTACCAGTGCTTCGGCTTTCAACAGGAGTATATCCGCCAATCGCATCAGAATAATGTTGGAAGTCTTCTCGCGAATCTTATAAGACAACGGATAACTGTCCGCCGGCCAATAGGTGTCATAAGGAACCGATTTCCAAAGGATACTGGATGCATAACGGGTATCTTTCTCCTTGTCGAATTTAGCAACCAAGTCATGAGTAGGCGTACAATAACGTCTCCAGGTCACCGAACCGTCGTCTTCTTTCAGCAACACCCAATAAGCCCAGTTGGGAGCATCGGAGGTGTAATAGACTTCAAAGATACTTTCGGAAGAGAATTTCTTGTCAGGTTGCCACAACTCATCAAAGTTGCCGACCAGCGTATAACCCTCTGCTATCACTTTGTCGCAAGCTTCAACCACTTTGGCATAGTCGCGTGTTGATTTCTCTCCTCTGGTTGCCAACACCTTGGCACGCAAAGCATAAGCGGCGCCTTTGGTGGCCTGGAAAACTCCTTTATTTTTGCTTACCAGGTAACGAATGGTATTTTCTTCGTTCAGATCATCCAATATCTGGTCGTAGATTTTATCTGCGACAGAACGTTCAGGATACATCACCGGATACCATTTATCCAGATTCTCGGCTGTAATGGTCGGAATCAAATCCAGCACCATCGGAGCGTCTCCCCATAAACGGACGATATCGAAATAGGCCCATGCCCGCAAGAATTTTGCTTCTGCGATGACCCGATTACGCTCTTCTGCTACGGTAGAGGCAGGATCCATCATTTTCGTATTTTCAATCACACTGGTTGCAGTGCCAGCCATTGAATAATACTGTGACCAGACCAATTCTACCTTATAATTGGTAGAAGTCAGCTTCAACAAATCAAATTCTTGTTCGGCCACGCCGTCTCCACCAATATAGCAATTATCGGATTGTACATCTCCAATGGTGTAATTTTCCGACTGGAATATATCTGCCTTAAAGCTTTCATACGCACCTTGCAACTCGGCTTGCGCATCTGCCAGACTTCCGTATTTAGACTCCTGATCTTCCGTCCCGGTACCCTCCTGCATAAAATCCGATTGCGGTTTCTCATCCAGAAAATTACTGCATGAAACGACTAAGACGCAGAGTACGACATAAGCTAACTTTATTATGTTTTTCATTTTCGCACCTATTAAAATTCAACATTCAAACCAAAAATTACCGCCCTCGATTGAGGATAAGTACCATAGTCCACTCCTTGGGCAACGGAGTCGCCGCCAAAAGCATTTACTTCAGGATCGTATCCCTTGTATTTTGTCAACGTGAAAAGATTCTGTCCGGTGACGTAAGCCTGCAATCTGGACAGATGTATTTTATTCAACCATTTCTTAGGGAAATTATAGGACAAAGTGACTGTTTTCAAGCGCAAATAAGATCCGTCTTCTACAAAACGGGAGGAGTTGTGATTGTTCTCTGTATTACCAACGCGGGGGACATTGGTAATCATACCCGGTCGTTTCCAACGATCCAATACACGAACCGACTGGTTTCTAAAGTCGGTCATACCTTCCATATCGATGCGTGACGCATTAAAAATCTTATTGCCCTGACTTCCCTGCAAGAAAACAGACAGGTCGAAGCCGGCATACGAGAATGTATTCGTCATACCATATATGAACTTAGGCTGGGCATTTCCCAAGGTAGTGCGATCTTCCGGATCGATAAAGCCGTTACCATTCAGGTCACGATAGATAATATTTCCAGTTTCCGGATCGACGCCTTCTGATATATATCCAAAGAATGTTCCCAATGGAAGACCTTCTTTCAGGATGACAGCTTTCTCCTTGGATTCATACATTTCAGCATAATAATAGACTTTATTCAAGCCGAGCTTCGTCAACTTATTCCGGTTGAAAGAGATATTGAAATCTGTATTCCACTGGAAGTTGCCTTTCAAATTCTGGGAAGAGACAGTGAACTCCATACCTTTATTCACCATTTCACCATCGTTTCTTGTCACACTGCTTGGCACTACATTCTCCGGCAGGCTGACTGTCAGTAGTAAGTCGGTTGTTTTTTTGTAGTAAGCGTCCACCGAGAAGGATAAACGGGAATCAAACATTGTCAGGTCGAGACCCAGATTCCACTGGCTTGTTTTTTCCCAAGTCAGTTCTTTATTGGCTGCCGAACCGGGTCTGATGGCAAGTCCTGGATATAAGTTACCTTCTGAAACCGGCAGTTTACTAGCACTCATGGAAGCCATGTAAGCGTAGTTTCCAAAACCGCCCTGGTTACCGTTCATACCCCATCCGGCACGTAGCTTCAAATCGGTTACGATGTCTTGCAAAGGTTG